>Ga0209541_10001544_pt1 | contig 45520 bp, 40 predicted proteins | sample RifCSPlowO2_01_FD_184027 | JGI IMG/M metagenome (GOLD analysis project Ga0209541, IMG submission 184027) | Groundwater microbial communities from Rifle, Colorado - Rifle CSP2_plank lowO2_0.1 (SPAdes) (version 2) | ecosystem: Environmental > Aquatic > Deep subsurface > Groundwater | place...
CAGCCAGCTTGATTGGCCATCATCGCCCAAATCATCTGATAATTATTCTGCTGGTGAAGTTCAACCGCTTTTTTATAAGCCAGCCAAGGAAATAAATATTTATTGATTAATTTCTTCACCTCCCCCCACCCCCCCTCCCTGCCTACCGGCAGGCAGGCTTCGTAAGGAGGGGGAAATAATGAAATCCGGTAAACATTGATATTGCCAAGATGTTCAAATTCTTTTTGTCGGCCATCTAAATTAGCGGTAATCATATCAAAATCAAACTCCCCGCCCAGACGATCGGTGATTTCTTTAATCGCCACTTCAGCGCCGCCAACAAAGGGCTGATAAGCTAAAGAAAAAATTAAAATTTTTGGTAGATTGCTTTCCATTATTATTTTTGCTACATAACATGTTACGTAACAATTATTTTTTAATTATATCTTCACCATAAACACTAATTAAAAGATCTAAATCCTTATTACTTTTAACCAGTAAATCAATATTCTTATTTTCCATGGCCTTAAAAACCTGCCGACTAAATTCATCATCAAGCAATTGATTATAAAGTTTGGAAAAAGCGGCAAAATCTTTAATAAAGCAATGGCCACCGGCGCCACGGCCTGATTTATGAACCGGTTCCAGATGTAATTCATTGAATTTTAATTTTGGCCGGCTAGCATAGTCAAATCCGGCTTCGCCGCCACTAGTGCCCGATTGATGGACCGGATTCAAATGCGTAGAGCCGATGCGCGGATCAGCGGCCAGTGAATTGCGTATTATTGTCCAATCACAATCCAGCTTAGCCGCTAAATCGTAAAGCATATTGACGAAAATAACTTTAAAATAAAACCAATTGTTGCCGCCATATTTTATCAGTTCAGCTTCCTTAGCTGAACAAATTATTTCATAAGGCGCTCGCGGCAAAACCGCCATCACTTCAGCAGCTTTGACTCTTAAATATTCATCGTCTTTAACTATACCGATAATATTCCTGATTGGATTGGCGGCATCATAGGCGGCTGTCGCCTCGGTTAAAAATTCAGGGGAATGAAAAACGACTATATCGGGATTTTCAATTTGGATTGACTCGGTCGTGCCTGGCAAAATAGTGGACTTAATAACCGCCACTTTTCCCGGACCGACTTTTTTAATGGCTAAGCGCAAAATAGAATCATCAAAGCCGTTTTTAGTGGTAGGAGTGGGCACGGCGATAAAAACAATATCACATTCGGCAATTTTGTCGCCATTATGAATATGGGGCTCTTCCAACCCATAACGCACGACCTCGAAGCCGCGCCTCTCAAAATCATCAGCATAATTCTGGCCGATCCAACCTTGTCCAATAAAGCCAATTTTTTTATTTTCCATAATATTGTTGATACCAAGTTAAAAATTTATCCAACCCCTCTTCTAGGCCAACTTGCGGTTCATAGCCCAGAACCTTTTTAGCTTTATCAATATTAGCATAAGTTTCTATCACCTCACCACTTTGCAACGGCAAATAATTTTTAATAGCTTTTTTATTTAACTTATTTTCTATGATAGAAATAAAATATTCCAATTCCACCGGCTGGTTGTTCCCCAAGTTAAAAATTTCATAGCCGGAACAATTAGCCAGAGCCGAAACAATACCCGAGACAATATCATCAATATAAGTGAAGTCCCTTTGGTGATGGCCGCCGTTGTAAACATCTATGGGCTGGCTATTTAAAATATTGCCGGTGAATTTATAATAAGCCATATCGGGACGGCCCCAGGGACCATAAACCGTAAAAAACCTGAGCCCGAAGCAATTCAAGCCGTAAAGATGATGGTAGACATGGGCTTGGAGCTCATTGGCTTTTTTAGTGGCTGCATACAAAGAAATTGGATAATCAACCTTATCGGCTTCAGAAAACGGGATTTTAGTGTTGCCGCCATAAACCGAGGATGAAGAGGCAAAGACAAAATCCTTGATGTTATGTTGGCGAGCCAGTTCCAATAAATTATTGGTGCCGATTATGTTTGATTCTAAATAAACATCGGGATTAGTCAGCGAATACCTCACTCCGGCTTGCGCCGCCAAATGGCAAATTTTATCAATTTTATTTTCCTCAAAAACTTTTAAAAGTCCTGCTTTATCAGCTAGGTCTAACCTGTAAACTTTAAAGTCATGTCCAGCCAAAAAATCACTAATCCTTTTTTCTTTCAACGCCGGCTCATAATAATCATTGAAATTATCCAAACCAATAATCTGATCGCCCCTTTCAAATAATTTTTTAGCAGTATTAGAACCAATAAAACCGGCGATACCGGTTATTAAGATAGTCATCTTAAAACTTGATAAATAATCAAATATACCTTAATATTATTATACATTTTAGAGAAAAAATCAAGACCTATGGACAATAAGCAAGAACCCGCTTTCGCTAAAGCCATAGCAAGGCGCAGTAAAATTTTATATGTCATAACCCAAGCCGAAATGGGCGGCGCCCAGCGCTACTTATACGATTTAGCCACTAGTTTTGAGGCCCAAAATTACGATATCAGCGTGGCTATCGGCCAAAGTCAAGATAAGTCGTTAATCTATCTTTTGCGCTCAAAAAACCTGCCTGTTTATGAATTAAAGCGCCTGGTTAGAGCAATCTCGCCAATTAATGACTTTTGGGCAATTTTTGAATTAAGAAAATTATACCAAAAAATCAAGCCGGATATTATTCATCTAAATAGCACCAAAGCCGGCATCATTGGCTCTTTGGCTAACCATACTATAACTAAAATTTCTTATAAGGTGATTTATACCGCGCACGGTTGGGTCTTTAATGAACCGATGAGTAAAATTAAGAAATGGCTGTATTGGGGACTGGAAAAAATAACTTCTCGGCCCAAAGATAAAATAATTTGCGTTTCGGCTTTTGATTATCAAACAGCCATTAAATATAAAATAGCCGGCACCAAAAAATTAATAACTATTCATAATGGCATTGATATTTCTAATATGAATTTTTTATCTAAAGAAAAGGCTTTAGATAAACTAATTAAAAACTATGAATTAACTGATTACTCTCCCACCCCCACTCATCCCCCCTCAGGCAGTGGGAGAAAAATAATCATCGGCACTATTGCTAATTTTTACAAAACTAAGGGTTTAGAATATTTAATTGGGGCTACAAAAATCTTAATATCCAATAGCCAATATCCAATATTTTTAATTATTATCGGCGATGGTGAACTTAGACCGCAATTAGAGGAGTTAATTAAAAAATATGATTTAGAAAACAATATTATTTTAGCCGGCCGACAAGAAAACGCCTCACAATATTTAAAGGCCTTTGACATTTATGTCTCATCTTCAGTCAAAGAAGGCCTGCCTTATTCCATTTTAGAGGCCATGGCGGCCGAGTTGCCTATCATTACCACTGCGGTTGGCGGAGTACCGGAAATGATAAAAGACAATGACAACGGTTTGCTGATAGAACCGAAAAACTATAAAATTTTGGCGGAAAAAATAAAATATCTTATTGAAAACAAACCCTTAGCCCAAAGATTGGGCCAACAGGCGAGGCAGGACGTTAAAGAAAATTTTTCCAAAGAAAAAATGATCAGAGAAACTTTTAAGCAATACCAATAATTCAAGGCCATAAAAACTCCGAGACCAATCTCGGGGTTTTTATTAAAAACCAACGATACTTATTTCCTGATTCGTTGGTAGGCCAAAAGAATTATTTGCGCCAATAGCCAGGCAATGATGATTAATAAAGTTCCTAAAATTAAAAATCCAAATGGTGGATTAATTAATAAAATAATTGGTAATAAAAATAATAACCAATATATTTTAGTTTTTATTAAATTTAATAATAATGTAATGAAAAATAAATAACTTAATATAAATCCATCGATACATTCTGGACAAGTTGGTATTGGACCCAATCCAATAATTGGATTAAATATACTATAACTAAATTTACCTACTATTTTACTAAAAATCAGTGATAATACTATAGCTAATATGAATAATATTATTTGCCACCACTTTTTTTGTATTAACATAAAATTTATAAATTATTCTTAATGTTTGTCAAAGCCAGTTTAATTATATCATAAGCGCGCTGGTTCATTCTATTTTTCTCAAGCATATTGTCAATAAATTCATTTATTTGTTCAAACCGCTGGTCATTTTGAAAGCCGTTTTTTAATTGCGCCAACAAGGCGTTTTTACTGCCAAAGTGGCTAAGCCAATTTTTTCGGTACATATTTTCAATTTCTTCGGTTAATTCAACCAGATTCTGAATGCTGGGATTAAGGTCGGATAAGCCCTCATTACTCACCCCAATTAGATAATTTTCAGTTTCTCCTAAAAGTATCTGGCCGTTGTACTCGCTATCAACCGCCGAGTCCTCGCCGATTAAACTGGCGCTTAATTGGTAATCGCCGTCAGCCGTGCCCTTTAAATCTATTTTATACTCCCCCTCTAAAGGGTCGGGAATAACAGCAAATTCCGGGCCATCTAAAAAACCGGTGTAAAAAGCATTGTCAATTTCATTGATGACATTACCACTGCTAAAATCCCGGCCTAATTTCTGGCCGTTGGGCGCGGTTATCAGAAAATCAGCCGGCGAAAATAGCCTGATCAGCAGGTATTTGGCAAAGCTGTTTTCTCTGAACTCTTCTGCCGGTTCCCGGCCGGTTAATTTTTGGATAATAATTTTTTGGGCGTCAGTGGCTAAGGTGTTATGGGAGCTTAAAATTGTCAGATCATTAAAATTGTCAAAGCCGGCACTGCTAAATTGCGGCGTCGTGCCGTCGCCCGGGCCGTATTCCAAGCCATGGTCGCCAAAAATGGCATCATAACCCTCTGGATAGCCATCGGCCCACTGGCCGTCAACAAAATCTTTTAAGATCACTCTTAAATAATTCAGGGTGCTGGTAGAATTATTATCGGCGATGATATTGATAAGATCAATGTCATTTAACTTGGCTAACTGGCTGGGCTCGTTTAACAACTCCAGAAACAGATTACCGGGATAATTATCGGGGTAATTTCTTAGTTCCAAGGTTTCTTGATCGCGCAGATAACTGTAAACCGGCAAAAGTTCTTCTATTGATTTCATCGGCAATTGGCGGACATAATCAAACACGCTGCCATAACCGTTAAATTCCGCCTCTATTTTAAATATCCTTTCATAAATAAAATCTCTTGTTGTTTGACCAATGTCTCCACTTTCCCATGTCAAATACGCTTTCGGCGCTCCCCGATGCGGCGCTCCCAAAAAAATCAATTGGTCAATATCATTTTCATAATTGCCCATTTCCACGTAAGCTCGAGCCACTAAGCCGCCCATAGAATGGCCAATAACATCCACTTTATCGCATTGGCAGATCTCTTTTACCTCGTTGATTTTGGCTTTAAGCAGCTCGGCGCTATAGATATTGGGCAAGCGCCAGTTATAAGGAAAAGCAAACAGGGTCTCGCCTTCTTGGTAGCCGGCTGATTTAAAAGCCAGCCAGAGATTATCGTAAGTATTTAAAATCGGATCAAGTTCCCAGCCGAAACCGAAATTCCAACTCCCTAAAATTCCCGGAATGATAATCACCGGCTCGGGTTTGGCTGGCTCCGGAAAATAATCAAAATCAATTTTAAATGTTTTTAAATTTCGCTTAACATACCAGCTACTATCATAATTATACGTAAATAATCTCACTTCATCAGTAAATCTTTCTTTAGTCCAGCCACTGCTCATATAATACTCAAATAAATTGTGATTATATAAATAACCTCCAATGGAAAGATAATTACTTGATAAATATGCATCATATCTCTTGTCTGCTTCCCAAATAAAAAATCGGTTTTCTCCCACCAGAAAGCCAGTCAGATCATTAACATTGTTGATAAATTTAAAAGATGGATCATCAATTCTACTTTCTCCATCCACTGAAAGGGGACTTAAAATTGAACTGACATTAAACGGAGAATAATATTTTCTGCTCCAGCCGGTACAAAATATCTTATCCACAGTAAAAGAAAATCTAAAATGTTCTCCATCATACCAAAATTTTTCGTCTCGGACTAGATTTTCCAGCGGATTATACACCGCTGGACATTCTACCGGCCAAGAGTTCAGATAATCGGCGGCCTGTACCATAACTACTACCCCATTTCTATCGGCTGGTATAACAGCTAACATAAAAAATCCCGATAATACAAAAATTATCAGGATTAAAAGTTTAAAAAAATTATTTCTCATAAAATCTCTGAGATATTTCTTGACATGTTCTAAAAGTGCTCCGATTCACATCGGAGCACTTTTTATAATTCATAGATAAACTTTAATCAACTACTTCTTCCAACTCTTCAGTGCCGGTAGGCACAGCCGAAGTGGTAGTTAGGGCCTCGCCTTTGGTGTAATCGCTTTCAAAACCATTTTGGATGGTAATCAGCTTATCTTTGTATTTGGCGCTATAAAGGGCTTTAGCCACCGCATCATCGCCGCTGCTTTTGACTACTTCTTGCAAAATCTTGCCAAGAGACACCGTATAAACCCGCGGGCTATTCTGGAATTTTATCAGTTTCACTCCCGGATTAACAGTTACGTGTACACCCAAGGTTAAACCGTCAAAATCAGCTTGAGAGATAACCTTGAGGGTCTTTTTAGCTCCTTTATAGGTAAGATCGGACCAACTGCCGCTATACCAAGTCCAGAAAGTAACCGAGTTAACAAATAAATTCCTCCGGCCATTGGCATCAATATAATAAACAGCGCTGTCTTTGGCAGTTTTTATCAAATCACCCACCGCTAATCCGGCTTTCTCTAAACTGACAATATTAGTGATAATCAAATCAACCGTCTCCCCAACTAAATTATTGAACTTAACGCTCAAGTCATTGACGCCATCACCATCCAAATCAACTTTTTTAATCTCACCTAACACCAAGTCAATTGTCACCGGAGTTGATTCCAAAATAATCTGGATTTTCTTGTTGACCGTGTCCAAACTGGAAACCTTGGCGCTATGGCTGTTATCGCTATCTTGGCTTAATGAGGTAGTGAAATTAAATTGGGTGTCTAAAGAAGTTAAAACATTTTTACTGCCACTGTCTAAACTACCAATATCGGAACCAGGCGTTGCGGTTACAGTGGTTGAGGATGTAGTAGTGGTAGCTGTTGTAGGCGTAGTGACTGTAGTTGTTGTTCCACCGCCGCCGCCGCTGGCTCCACCGCCGCCGCTACACTGCCCAGCTTGGGGAACAACAGTATAAGTGTCAGGAGCAGTAGGTAAAGTTAGAGTTAAAGTACTGCAACCAGCATCAGCGCCGGCTGAAGTAGTCGCTTTAATTGAAACCGTGCCGCCACCAGCCGGTTGTAGTTTAAAAAGAGGTGTGGAAGTTGAACCGGGATTACTGACCGTTAGAACTCCATCAGTTATGACAACGCTTTCAGCGGTGGAACCGCTTAGAACAGTTACATTACCGCCTGTCAGCTCAACAGTGACATCGCCATCGGCGGTGAAGTCATTATTGGCTGCTTGGACGATAACCAACCAACCAAAAACCAAGGCAAGCGCTGTCAGAAAAATTACTAAAGATATTTTTCTCATACGGCTAAAATTAATTAAATAAATTCCCTTGCCTTAATTATCGCGGTACACATTGGCCTCGAGCGCAAACTAAAGCGGTTGCGCCATTTGGCAAATAACAATGTCCATAACCGCCATCGGGCATGACTAATTCCAAACAACCAGCTGATACACCAGTGCCATCATCAAGATCACCAGCACCTAAAGTGGAGGTAGCTACACCACCAGTCCTACTTCTAGCAAATATACCTACGGTAGTGGTAGCAGTAGAAGTAGTTAAATCAATAGTGCCACCCTTAACAATTAAATCTCCTGTTGTCGAAGCATAACCTTGGACAAATAAGTTATTATCAATTTCAGCATCATTCTGAACATATAAATCACCGCCGGCCAGGTCTAATTGGCTAACTGTTCCAGCTGAACCGACCCAGAGAGCATCAGAAGTTGTGGCTACACCCCTAAAAACATGCAAGCCGCCAAAAACAGACAAACTTGAAGTTGGTGTTGCTAAAGTATCAATGCCAACCACTAAATTGCCAGTGGTAGTGGCAGCAGTAATGTGGCCATTGATGGTGACAGTGTCACCCGTGCCATCGCCCAGAGTGGTGGTACCAGTGGTGTTAATATTGGTACCTATGGTGGTAGCGGCATAAATTATGCCAACTGACATCAGTAGAGCCCCAATAACCACTACTAAGAATTTAACAGCGGTTAAGAAGTGTTGTCCTTGTTTGTTCATAGAGTTTTTTAAATTAACCCCAATCCCTAAACTTACTTCGGATTGAAGCATTAATAAAGTTTATTAAATATACTGTTAATTATAACAAAATGAGGCAAAAATAAAAACAAGGATGGGCTGTGGATAAGTTAAATCAAAAAAATAATAAAACCAAAAAACAAAAAAACAAACAATAATAATAAGAATAAAATTTATAAATTAGATCTGTCTGACTCTAGATAAAAATAGGAAATGAGACCTACCAGTTGGACAGCAGAAATTAAAATTAATTGTAAACTAATAATTATTTATCTAAATTTAGCTAATTATTTCTTATTTTCCAAATTATTTATAAACCCCTTAGCCCAGACGGCATAAGTGGGGTGAAGCGATCCCGATTTTTCAGCCATTTGAATCGCCTTTTGATTATCCCCGCCTAAAGACAAGATAATAGCCAATTGCTTATAGGGCTCCGGGCTTTGATCATATAGGGCTATGGCCTTTTCAAATTGCTCAACGGCTAATTTAAAATTTTCCTGGAATTTCTCTTCTTGGCCGGTATTTTTGAAATAATTGGCCAAATTAAAGTAAGAGTAGCCCATTTCAAAATAAATATGCTGGCGATTGGACGCTAATTTTTTGACAGTTTCAAAAAAATTAAAATTCCGCTGCAAATAATCAACTTGGCCGGTTTTAGAAAAGATGAAATCATTGAATTGCATCACTAATAAATAATTGGCAACGCTATAAGGATTTTCTTCAATTTGCTTTTTCAGTTCGCTATCAGTGAACTGCGCCAGATCAGACAGGTCTGACAGGACCTTTGGGTCAGCGGTCTTACTGCTGGCTAAATTACTGAAAAAACTAAATAATTGCCGGCGATACTCTTGATTGCCGGGCGTTTCTTTAGCTAAAAGTGATTTAAACAGCCCAATCCTCTGCTGATAATTCATTTGAGAATCACTTAAGACCTTAACCAGATCTTTATTGACTTGAAGCGGCTTAAGATTGACTGAATATAAAATCGGAAAAAACAAAGCCAAGCCGACAATTAAAAGGCCTAATTTAAAATAGTTATTCTTAAAGATAGCCGGGGCATAATATGGACTAAACAAAGAAATAAAACTAATGGCTAAAAATAAAGGAATATAAGTAACCAGCGCTTCAAAAATAAACAGATTTTGGATAAAATAAGCTGAAATAACTAAGGTAAAGATAAAGGGGATAAAATAATGATTGTTGTCGTCTTTTTTCTTGAGATAGTGCCGCCATAAATAATAAAGCGGCAGGAATAACAAAGACAAATATGATAAAAGGCCCAATAAGCCGCCAGAGACCAGGCGGTCAAAAATAATGTTATGAGCCCGATCAAACCAAACAACTGAACCGACATCCTCATACATCCGAGGATTAAAATATTTGTCAAAGGGCTGATAAAAATTTTCATAGCCCCAGCCCCAAATCGGCCGTTCTTTAAAACCCTGATAAGCGCTGTTCCAAGCCATTAAACGGGTTTGGGCGGTGGTTGACCGGGTGGAGATACTGGCGATTCTTTGCAGCAACTCATGATTTTTAACAAAGTCGGCATCTTTATTTAAAAATAACCAAGTTGAGAGAGTGATAAGCGAAGCTATAATAATTACACCGCTGATTTTTAAAATTTTTCCGTCCCAGGCGCCTAGCCGACCTCTAGCCCGAGACCCGTCTTGAACGGGAAAATAATAAAATAAAAAATATAAAATAAATACCAAACCGACAAAAACCAGGGCTAAAATACCGCCGCGGGTATAAGTATTGAAAATAATAAAAATTTCTAAAATGATAACTGTTAAATAATAAAATTTAAAATAGAAGTTGGGGCGGTTGAAAAATAAAACTGAACCAAAAAATACGCCAAAGATCATATAACCAGCCATATAACCGGCGTTGCCAATGGTGCCGGCCAGCCGAAGGCCGGAGGTAGAAATCGGCAGCCAAGACAGCTGAAAGAATTGACCCAAAGCGTATAAACCAACCAATAAACTAGCCAGGAAAAACAGATCAAAAATATAAAGCCAGTCCTTAAACTTCTTAAAGAAATTAGTTAAGACCAATAAAAAGACAAATAAATGCAAAAGTAGTACGAGGCCTTCGCTCCTTTCATTATTACTCCAGAAACTCCGATAAAAATAATCGCCTAATAAAGAAGAAATCAGGGTCAAAAGCAGATAAATCGCCATTAAAATAACAGCGATATTGAATTTTAATTGATATTTATTGTCTTTGAAGCACAAAAATAACCAAGTCAAAAACATCACTTCAACGGCAATATTGAAAGCAAAAGTTTTAGTGGTAATGAAAGGGAAAAAAAGCTGGCTGTTTAAATACAGCGGAGAAAATAAAATCACTGCCAGAGAGAGCCAGATAATAATTTTGGGCAAGTTATTTATAATTTTATTAAGCATAAATATTTTTTAATGTCATAGTTTGGGTAGAGACGGGGCATGCCCCGTCTCTACCTTTATTGAAATCTTAAAAAATTAATTACCGCTCTTAAACTTATTGTATTCATCTTTTAGGGCCTGGTTTTGGGGTGAGAGTTTGATGGCTTGCTCATAATATTTAATCGCCTCTTCCTTATTGCCTTGGTCGCGATAAAATTCCGCGCTTAAAACCATAAAGTCAACGCTATCAGATTTAATAGCCAAGGCCTTTTTAAGAGCGGCCTCGGCCAACGGCTTATTGGGGCATTTAGTATTATAGAAATCAAAAATATTCCTTAAATAAGCAATTTCGTTGGGGTCATTGGTAGTGGCAATTTTGAAATATTTTTCCGCTTCGGCGCAATTCTTATAAATGTCAGCGTATAAATTGCCTAAATTATAAAATGACGGGCTGCTGCTGGGACGAATCTGGTTGACATAAAGCCAGAGATCCCGCGCGCCATCATAATCACCAACTGTATATTTGACCATAGCCGCGCCCATAAAAGCGTTGAAGTTGAATTTTTCCGGTGACTCTAAAACCGTATCTTTATAAACCGTCATTTCATTGCGATATTTTTCATTAAAGGCCGGAGTCAGATCAGTTCTAACCATCTTAAAAGCAAAAAGCTTTTCAATTTGGCTGTCTATGTTATTATCATTATTATTCCGGTTGAATTTCAGCCAGCCGCTTTTATCAAAACCAGAAAAATAAAGGCCCAACATTAAAACCACAAAAATAAGGCCGATGATAATTAATTTATTTCTAAAAATTTGCATAAAATAATTCTTATTTTAATTATTAAGTTAATATAGGATTGCTTCGCAAACTCGCAATAACAATATTATTTCAATGTTTGCAAGAAAATTTCCGCTTCAGCTTGTAAATTAGGATCAAGTTCCACCGCTTTTAAGACCGCTGTTTTAGCTTTATTATTGTCGCCAATTTGCTGATAGGCCACCGCTAATTTAGCGTATAACAAGGCCTCGGTTGGCTTATTGGTTATTTCTTCGGCTAAAAGCTCAACGACTCTTGACCAATTGCCGGTTTGCGAATAAGCATTGATTACCCGGTCAAAAATAACCGGATTGCCGGTGGCCTCGCCGACCGCTTTGGCAACTGTAAGTTCTTGGTCGGCTTCATCGTTTCGGCCAGCCAGAATATAGGCCAAAAATAAATTCCAATGGGATTCCATAACATTGGGACTTAAGTCCAATGACTTTTGGCAATCACTAATAGCTTCATCATATAAATCCTGATTCATATAGGACTGGCATCTTTCAGAATACATTTGAGGACGAGTCGGGCTTAAAGGCATAGCTTTAGTTAACAGCTTAACCGCTGCTATCGGATACTGTGAATTTATTTTATAAGCTGAATTATAAACAGTCGCCAAATACAGATGATTTCTGACATTTTGCGGCTCTTCGGCAATACTTTTTTTAAGTTCACTAATCACTAATTCGGCCAGTGGCGCTAAAATAGCGTCATCAACTTTCTGGCCTTTAATTAAAGCCAGCAAATAATTAGCCAGCTGTTGTCTGGTTTCAAACCGGCCAATCGGGCTTAAATCAATGGACTCTTTTAAAATATCAACTACTCGCTGGTCATATAAATCCCCTGGTTTGTTTCGTAAAGCCAACTGATAAGCTACTAAGCGGTTAGCTTGAGCGGCTTTAACATTAAACTGATAAGTAAAAATCAGAAAAATAACAGCCAAAAATATTAAAGGAAATAAAGCATAATTTTTAGCTGGCGTTAAACGCTTATTATTGATCTGATCAGGTTGACACCAAAAAACCACCAACCCCCAGATCAAGAAAATCACTATTTCGCTATTTAAAGTATCAAAAACAAAAAGATTTTGAATGAAATAAGCGATAATGGCCGCCAAAATAATAAGATAGGAGAAATCCTGGGTTTGACGATGGGTTTTAATAATCTGCCAAAAGGCCGCCAGATAAATCAATAAATAAACTGTCAAGCCGACAAAACCAGTGGAAACAGCCACGTCCACCACCACGTTATGCGCCCGATCAAACCATAACTGGGAACCGCGATCCCGATATATTTCGGTGGGAAAATATTTATTGAAAGCGTCTTTATAATTTTCTATGCCCCAACCTAAAATCGGGCGATCTATTAAGCCCTTGATACTGCCACGCCAAGTCGTCAAGCGCGACTGGGTGGTAATATCAGTAGCCGAGATGGTGGCCAACCGCCTTAAAGTCGGCTGATTCTGGATAAAACTGGCGTCACGATTGAAATAAACAATTAAAGGCGAAGCAATAAGCAACAATAAAACAATTAGTGATAATGACACTGATAATTTATTTTTAATTTTCTGATTATAAGACCGGTTAAAAATCAAGCTTAAAATAGCCAGTATGACCAAGCCCAGATAAAGGCCTAAAACCGCGCCGCGGGTTTGGGTAGAAAATAAAATAAAGCTTTCAAACAACAAAATAATGGTCAGTAAAAACCGGATGGCTTGATATTTATTTTTATAAAACCAAGCCAAGCCGGCCAAGAGATGAATAAAAATGAAAGACACTAAAAAAATCTTATTGGACAAGATCGGTACTAAAAAACCGCGGTCAATTGTTAAACGAGAATAAACTTCATAAGCAATTAAAAATAAATCAAAGCCCAGCCAAGTATAAAAAAATAATTTTATTTTTAATTGTTTGTTCCAAAATAAGTAAAGACCCAGCCATAAATTGAGCAGCAAATAACTGGCGAAGAAAGCGGCATTGCCGATACTGCTGGATAACCTCTCGCCGCTGCCGACTTTAGAAATAACCCCGGTATTCAAATATTGCGCTAAAGCAATAAAACTGGCTATTAAGCTGACAAATAAAGAAATTGTTAGGGCTTTTAGCCAGTCATCTTTGGTTTTAAAAATATTAATTAAGACCAAAAAATATAAATAAAGGTGAGCTAAATGAAATAAACCGCCCATGCGCTCATAATCGCCCCATAAGCTGATGTAAAAATTAACTCCGGTCAGAGAAGCTAAAAGCAAAACCACAAAAAAAGCGGTGATGATTTTGGCTAACAGATTAAAACGCGGCCGGTAATTTTTATCAGCTAAAATTAAATAAAGATAAAGGCTAAAAATTAATTCAGTAATAATCCTAAAAGCGATATCACGCGGCACAATAAAAGGGAAATAAAATGAGCCGCTAGCCAAGAGTGGCAAAAATAAAACAGCCAATAAGCCGATTTTTATAATTGCTACTATATATTTTTCCAATTGTAATTTCATAATCTTTTTAGAAATACAGGTCTGTAGAGACGGGGCAGGCCCCGTCTCTACGGTTAATTTCCGGCCAATTCCTCCATCGCTTCGCTCTGCCGTTCCTGGGTAGTAGAGACGGGGCATGCCCCGTCTCTACAGTCAATTATAAAAATAAGTATACAAAAAAACACAGCTAAAATCAAACAGCCCCGTCAAACGACGGGGCTGTTTTTCTATTTCAACAATTTACAACTATTTTAGACAACTACATTAGAAGGTAGCTGATTGAGTAGAGGTAGCAAACAAGAGGTAACCGTTAGTCCACTCATTGGTGGCGGTAGCGGTACCGGTGTTGTTACCAAAGTTCAAATCAGACCAAATGAAGCTGTCATTAGCTAAAGCATCGGTGGTGGTAGCATCACCTATGGCAGCAGCCGCGTTATCACCAATCAAAGCGATTGAGTAACTGTAGTTGCCTGAAGTGCTCTTGCCAACATCGCCTTTCAAAGCGAAGGTCTTGCTAGCACCGGCAGGAATAATTCGATATTCCCAACTTGGACTAGCCGTGTAGGCCTGGGTATTGAAGACAATGTTGTAACGGAGAGTTCCGCCTTCACCAGCCACAATCAGCTCTGGACGACCGTCAATTTCCGGAATACTGTAATTGGTCTCCCGGTAAGTGAGGTCAACCTGGCTGCCACCCGGATTTTCAATAAACTTCAAATTAGTGGTGGTGACACCGCTGTTAGCGCCAGTGGTAATGTCAAAGGTAACCTTGTAGAAACCAACATCGCCTTTAGCGTCAGCTGTCATGGTGAATTGGAACAGAGTGCGTTCATTGCCAGTGCCCAAACTGGAAGTAAAGTTACCAATAGTTGGCTTGGAAGCGTAGATGTAGTTGCTGTTGGTAACCGTGTCTTGACCAGTAATGGTTAGAGCAGGATTTGAAGTACCAGTATTACCAGAGGATGTACCTTTAGCCGCAATGTTGGAGAAGGTGATAGTAAAGCTATCACCGGAAGCAGCGACTTTACCCGCACCACCGCCGACAGAGTCGCTAGTATTGGCCTTGACTGTCAAGGTCTTAACCGCAGCGACTGGAATAATTAATTGTCCGGCAGCCGGAGAAATGGTGGCATTAGTGCCACTGATTGGTATGTTCCAGGTAGTAGTGCCATCAGTAATATCAACACTGGAAACATCAGTAGCGCCAGCGGCATCATTGAAGGTCATACCGATATCGGTAATTTCAATGTTTTCATACAAGGCCTCAACATTAATGACACCGACAACATTGCCCGTGGTATTACCTACCAGGATTTGGTTGCCTGGGTTAGCGCCAGCGGCGTAGTAACGAAGAGTACCACCAGCAGAAATACTTTGAGCTTGGCCTTCAGAAGCGGTAACAGTCGCCGTAACTGAAGTGCCAGTGCCAGCGCCAGTAGCTGTTATATTACCAGCTCTGACAATGCCGAACTTATGCTGGAAAGTGTTTTCTTGCGGCGTACCCACACCAGAAGTAGAAGCTGAACCGGAAATACTACCTTTCAAAGTCAGGGTCTTAACGGTGTTCTTAGGAATAGTTAAGGCCGATAAAAAAGTGATAGTGGTGGTAGCGGTTGATCCATAGGTGCTGTCAGCTGTTTCCGAACTGCCCTGAACCGGAGTATTTAAAGCGGTATCGCCATCATATAAAGTTATATTTTGGATATCGCCGAAATAGCCCGGAGCCGTGGTGGTGTGCTTAATAGTCAACTGGGTAACTTTGATATCTTCACCCGAACCAGAGGTATCAAGAGTAAAGTTGGCAAAAGTCCAGGGAGTCGGATTTCCTCTAACCACATTTTGAACGGCTGGGGAAGCCGAGGTTTTAACCGTCAAAGCAGCCGACTTAACCGTCAGAGTGTCCAAAGTCAAGAAAGTGCTCGGTGAAGCCGTAATGCTTAAGTTGGTGGTTTCACCTTTAGCCGTGGTTTTAGCGCTATCTAATCTAATAGCTAATGAAGCATTGGTTGCCCAAACAGCTGACGAAACCAAATCACCTTTGATGGTATACTTATTGGTGCCAACCGGGAAAGTAATGGTATCAGTAGAAGTAGCAAAACCAACGGGGTTGACTCCAGCATTGCCTGGATCAGTTGGGCCAGCTATAGTCGTACCATTTTCATCAACGATTTTTACATTGATGATTTTAGCGCTACCAGTAGCGACATCAGCCACAATGCGAGTAACTATCACCGGTTCGCCAATAACTTGAACGTAGAAAGCGCTCAATTCTTGGTTAGTTACCGAAGGAGCGACATTGGTGCTGGTAATTGTGCCCTTAGAAAAAGTGATTGAGCCCTTATCAATAGTAGCTAATGGTCCTGGAATTAAGTATGGCTCAACACTATTATCATAAGTCGGGTTAAGGTAAGAATTATAAGTCAAACCTTTAACCTTCCAGTCAGTTATCTTGCTCGGACCAAAAGAAGCCACTCGTCCAGAACCGTTGACGATATCGCCGCGGATGCTGAATTCTTTGCTATTGCCTTTAACAATCTTAACTGGCGTAGCAAAGCTAAAAATAACTTCCCTGTCAACTAATGAACCAGTGCCAATAACTGTTACACCGTCTTGTAATAATTCAAGACCAGTGATGTCAGAATCAGCCGTGGTTGAGGCCTGATACCATCTGATTGATTCAATTTGAATGTCTTCAGTGGAATTAGCCGTGGCCTTCAAAGAAGCAAAGATGTAGTTCTCGGTGCCAACTTGCTTGGTAGCGGCTGTTGGATTGTAAGAAGCGCCAGTAGCAGTAACCGTAACCGTGCCAATAGTCAAAGCGCTGTTAATGGTCATAATATTGCCAACAATTGGCAAGGTGCCAGAAACAACGGTTGAACCCTTAGGCGTAACGGTAACTAATGACAAAGAAGGCACATTACCGCCGCCTAAGCCAGAGGTAGCCATATTAGCTGCCAAAGTATAGGATTTGGTGGTGCCTTTGGGAATAGTCAAGTCAGTGGAGAATGTTACCTGGTGTGAGGAATTCAAGGTCTGGGAATTGCCAATAACATTACCACTGGCATCCATTAAAATAATGGTGCCGAAATCCGTATCAGCGCCAATGCCGGTTCGCTGAACAACCAGACTGTCAATAACAGCATCGCCGTCAGAAGAGGCGGTGAAATTGACTTTAGTAAAGCCAACTCGCTGGGCGCTGGTTAAAGCCAAGCCGGCAGCTGGGGTATCGGAAGCCAAAGCAACGGCTACCGAGCCAGCTGTAGCTACAGTAGTAGCAGCCGTGCCAGAAACAGTGGTTAGAGCGGCCTCTTCCGCAGCAATGGAAGTGCCGGCAGTATAAGTCATAGTGGTGGCCACTGTAACTACCGAGCTAGAGGCAAAGCCATTAGCAATAAAAGCATCATCGGCAACCAGTCGTTTTTTGCCGTCTTCAATATAATAGATATCCTCACTGCCTGAATACTTGATTAAAGAACCATCGGGCAAAGACGAGCTGGAAGTTAAAGCCGTGCCCTTGGTATAATCATTTTCAAAGCCATTTTGGATAGTAATGACTTTGCTGGCGTAACCGGTGCCAAAAAGAGCTTCAGCTACTGCAGCGTCGCCGCCAGAAGTAACCACTTCTCTTAATTCGGAGCCGGTAGAGACAACGTAAACTTTCGGACTATTTTGGAATTTAATCAGCTTGGTGCCCGGTCTGACAACCACGTGGCCGCCAACTGACAGGGAATCAAAATCTGCTTGAGAAATAACATTTAGCGCCACCGAATCATTGCCCATTTTGAGCGCTGACCAGCTGCCGCTATACCAAGTCCAGAAAGTAACGCTGTTGACGAACAAGTTTCGCTTGCCGTCAGCATCAATGTAGTAAACAGCGGGATCGGTGGCGGTCTTAATCAGATCGCCGGCCGCTGGCGTATAAGCGGCTGAAGCTGGAACTACAGCAGCTAAGCCAAGAGACCAGATGATAGTCGCTATCACTACGAAATAAGTTACTAACTTTCTCATAAATGAATTAAATATTTATTTATTAAAAGATCCGTTTAAAAATAGGCTAGAAACAAAAGTTAGAATCCCTGTCCGCCTCTGGCGGATTATCCGCCCAAAACGGAATGAACAAAAAGGTTTCCTAAACTCTACCAAACTAAGAGCATCGCTATAAAGCGATTCAACCTTTGCTAAATAGCCAGTAGAGAACTTAAGTTCTATTTACCCTGTTAAATCCCACAAAGTGGGAATTTCACCAAAGGCGAAATTATTTAACAGGGTGAATCCCAAATTTGTAACGAACCTCCCAATTGGTATGTTTGCGCATGGGATTACCGCTTAACGCTTTTTATTTAAAACTGCGCTTAGCGGTAACTCCATGGTTACCAATTATTAAGATTAAATGGCCGCGCCGGCCAGAGTAGAATTTTCTGGTTAAAAATTTGAATTATATCGGCTTTTACTGGTTATTGGAATTGGTCGTAGTGGCAGAATTGGCCTCGCTGACTATGACTCTGACATTTTCTTCCGCTGTGCTCACTATTTTATTGGTCTCGGTCACTTTTTGCAAAGCCGAAGAAAAATCTTTCTGATCCAATAAATCTTTGGCTTGCTCAATGACCGCTTGAGCCACTTTCGGTTTTTCTTGTATCGTCAATAGCGTTTCAGTGGTAGTGGTGGTGGCTGGATTAATAACTGGAGTTATAGCCGGCGTGGTAGTGGCCGCTTTGGCAATAACCTTGGTGACACCGACAATACTAACCTCGGCATCCTTGATCCGATCAGCAACTCTTGAAGCCACATCCTGGCCATCTATCATGGTCTGGTCATTTTCATACTTTTTAATAATGACATTCAAGGCGCTGGTGCCTGTTTCTTCAGTGGTATTAATGGCTTCCTTAAACGCGCTTTCAACATCGTCTTTGACTTCTGGGGACAAATTATTATGGGTCTCCACCAAACTCTGCTTCAATTCCAAAGTTTTGGTATCAATTTCTTTGGCCACTTCTATTATTTTTTCATCATCAACGGCCACGGCGGCAATGCTTATCTTATCAAGCTTATTTTTAACATCACCCACATCTTTGGATATCCGCTTGGCTGTTTTTTTCACCGCTGCCGTTTTCTTACTTACCTCATCGTCATTTTTAACCAATTGCCCCAATTCATCGGCCCGACGGGAAACAAAAGACATTTGCAAGCTAACCTTTTCTTCTTCGGCAAAAGTCAGAGCCAGTTGGACCTTTTCTTGAGCGGTCTTGACCGGGTAAAGTTTATCACCGGGCAAACTAACACCGGCCATGCTCACGGTGGCTGAATAGCCAAGTAAGACAAAAACAATAACCACAGTAGCTAAAGCCGGCTTTAAAATGCTCTGCTTGAATAAATTATTGAAATATTGGAAATAATAAATTTTTTCCCCTCTTTTTTCGGCTAAAGATTCAATTTTTTGATTGGGCTGAACTTGGCTCATTAATATTTCTTTATTCAACAAAATCCAAGTCCGCTCGGGCTGGCCGGCGGCTTTCAAGTTTTTGACCTGATTCAATTTTTGAATTAATTCCTTGTCTAACATTTGATATTGATTTAAAATTTCATTTTTACTTCTACAAATATACAAATCTTTTACAAATTTACAAATTATTTTTTATTTCTATTAAATCTACCAATATTTTATTGATAGATTTGCAGTAAAATTGTTAATTAATAGTATCTATATTTTCCTTTAAGGCCTTGATGGCCCGGTGCAAAAGCACCCGGACAGCGCCCTTGGAGCGACCTAAGATATCGGCTATTTCAGAAATTGACAACTCATCCAGATATTTTAGAATAATCGCTTCCTTATATTCGTCCTTTAAATTTTCTAGGCCTTTTAAGACATCGCTTAACTGCGAATCCATAATTTGTTGCCGCAGAATGTCTCTTTGCTCATCGGGTATATGAGAATGCTCATCTGCTATTTGCTCCTCCGGCTTACGGCTTTGCCGGTAAAAATCTATAACAGAATTCCTGGCAATAGTATAAATGAAAGCATTTAAATTTCTAATTTCCCGTCCGTTCTTAACACATTGCCAGAGCTTTAAAAAAACCTCGGAAGTGATATCTTGCGCGTCAGAAATAGAATTAACCCTAAAAAAAATAAAGCGATATATGCGGGTTACGTATAAATCGTAAAATTGGCCAAAGGCCTCTGAATCCTGATTTTTTACTTTTAAAAAAAGAATCTTTTGACTTAAGGGATTCCTCATTTATTATGACGAGAAAGTTAGTTATCTGTTACAGTTGTTTCCAGCCAGCTGTAATAATGGCCTAAAATAGTTAGTAAACATATTTAATTATAGTAAAATGTCTAATTTATGTCAATGTTAACTGCTAATCGGTAATTAGTAACCAGTAATTTATAACGATTGATTTAATAGTTGTTATTTTATAGCTGTACTATTGACACTAACTTAGTCATAATGATAAGATTTGTCTAGACATGTCTAGACAAATCTCGACTTATCCACAGTGTTAACAGTTAACAATTTACCATTAACTATTAACAAATAATAAACACTTGATAAAAACCTAATTTTATGGTTAATTGTTAATTGTCAATTGTTAATAGTCATTATTATGCCTCAAAAACAGCCAATTAGGATTACTATATCACAAGCAGCTAACTTGTTTGGAGTAAGCGAAAAAACTGTCCGTCGAGCTCTTAAAAATGAGGAATTGCATTATATTGTTGTCCGCGGAGTATACAAGATCAACTTTGACAGTTTGCTTAGATGGTCACAAACCAAAGCCAAAGTTATTAACAAGTTTAATCAAGAAGGTATCGGACAATATTTAGAACCAGATCTCAAAACCAGTAAATGGAAGATTAAAAATCGTCTCTACTCCCCCAACCCTAAATTTGCTGAAAATATAGCCAAAGATGACTTATCAACAGATATCTAGAAATATAATTAACTTACTTATAATAATTAGTGATCATTGACAATTAAAAATTTAGGCGCTATAATACCATATTGCTACTACAATAATACCTTGGAGGCTAACAAAACCAAAAGGAGGCCTAGTTGTGGCTAATAAGAATCAAGCCAGAAAAGTGAAAAGATTTTTTTACAAACAACTTAAAAACGACCCCAATTTTGTCGGTGCAGATATTGGCGGCAATCAACAAAGTGGCTATGGAGTTAGAGTCAATTTTCGTCAAGCACCAATTAACTGGTTAATACCAGAAACTATCACTATTACGATTCCTGGAACCACCGCTAAGGTACCAGTTATTACCGAAATTGTCGGCAAAATAACCAAGCAATAATCGGACTATTACCACTCCAAATAGATAAACTATCATTCTGTTTGGAGTTTTTTATTTGTATATTACCTACTAAATAAACCAATATTTAAGAGCGTTTGACCAATACTGCATAAGTTCATATACATCTTGCACTCCATGAGGCCACAACCTGGTGGCGTATTACAACAAAATCCATTGTAAATATACTGGCGTCAAAGGCTTTTTGACCGTTTACAATTATGGCCTAAGATACCGGTATATGATTACTCAAAAAGCCCTTCATAAAGCCAGAGTCTTAGCCTTTTGGCAAAAGTACGGCCTAGACGCCACCCTTGAGGCCTTTAAGGTGAAAAGACGAACTCTTTTCAACTGGAAAAAGCAGTTTAAGACCGGTGGCAGCAAGCCCGAAGCCTTAAATGAAAAGTCAAAAACACCAAGGACTAAAAGGAAACGGTTATGGCCAACCGCAGTAATGGCGGAGATCAAACGCCTGCGTTGGGAACATCCAAACCTTGGCAAAGACAAACTCCAGCCTGAACTTCTAGAATTTTGTAAAACTCATAATTTAGACTGCCCAAAAATCTCTACCATTGGCCGCTTAATTAAAGATTTAGGCGGTCTAAGAATCTTTCCTCAAAAAGTTTCTCATTTTGGCAAAGTTAAAATCATCAAAAGGGCAAAAGTTCTAAGGAAACCCAAGAATTTTAAAGCCCAATATCCTGGCCATTTAGTCGCCTTAGACACCATTGAAAAGCATCTTTTCGGCCGTCGACGCTACGTCATTACTTTTGAAGATATCTACACCCGTTTCAGTTTCGCTTGGAGCACCAAGTCCCACGCCTCGCAAGCCGCCAAGGAATTTTTTGAACTCTGCCTTAAAATCTTTCCTTTTCCCATTGACTTTGTCTTAACTGATAATGGTTCGGAATTTGCCAAAGAGTTTGCCAAAAAATTAAAAGCCCTTCATCTGACCCATTACCACACTTATCCCAGAACGCCAAAGATGAATTCTCACTTAGAAAGGTTTAACCGAACGATCCAGGATGAATTCATTGATTTTCACCAAAACGATCTGCTAATCCCTGAGGTTTTTAACAACAAAGTAATCGATTACTTGATCTGGTACAATACCAAAAGAGTTCATTGGGCTTTTCAAAACAAGCTTTCGCCGTTACAATTCATTATGTCAATTCAACCTAATAACTTTAATTTGCCTCAAGAGTGCAAAGTTGGGTGGACTTATACAAATACTTGCTTTTTATTTAACATTAGTATATAATCCGTAGTAGAAGAAGATTTCCCCCCGCGAGGGGGTTTTAAGATACCGAAAAAACAAGAAAACAAGAAAACAAGAAAACAAATTAAAATATCTAATTTTACCTAATTTAACAACTTTAATAATCCTTAATTTCTAATTTCCTATTTCTTATTTCTTAATTTCCATAAAAATATGTCACCAGTTAATAAATTAATTCAATACGTCAAGGATTCTAAAAACGAAATTAAAAAAGTTACCTGGCCGACCAGGAAAGAAGTTAAACAACATACTTTTTTAGTTATCGGCATTTCTTTGGCTACGGCTTTGTTTCTGGGGATTATTGACTATATTCTCACCCAATTAATAGAAAAGATTATTTAAATTAAAAAAGTTAGTAGCGGGTAGCGGAAACTACCAACCACCAACTAAAAATATATGGCCAAACAAACATTAAACTTGGGCCGGCGCTGGTATGTCCTACACACTTACTCTGGCCTGGAGGAAGCGGTGGAACACAACCTAAAACAACGCATTGAATCAATGGATATGGAAGACAAAATTTTCAATGTCCTTATTCCCAAGGAGAAAAAGATTAAAATCAAAAATGGCAAGAGAAAAATTGTTGAAGAAAAAATCTATCCCGGTTACGTACTGGTAGAAATGATCGTGACTGATGAATCCTGGTATGTAGTCAGGAACACTCCCCATGTCACCGGCTTTGTCGGTTCCGGCACTACGCCTACTCCGGTTTCTGATGAGGAAATAAAATCATTGCAAAAAAGAATGGGGGTTAATGAGCCGGAATACCAGATTGATGTGGCTAAAAACGATCCGATAAGAATTTCTGACGGTCCTTTCAAGGGTCTGGAAGGCAAAGTCGCTAATATTGATGAAACTAGAGGTAAAGTCAGAGTCCTTATTTCTATGTTCGGCAGAGAAACACCGGTAGAATTGGATTTCTTGCAAATCAAAAAAATATAATCAGCTTATTAGCTGGTAGCTTCTTAGCTTATTAGGAACTAATAAACTGCATCCTAAAACTAAAAATCTAATCGGCTAATAAAACAAGTTAAATTATAAATAATCTAAAAAGCTAATCAGCTAATAAGCACCAGCTAAAATATATGGCCAAAAAAATAAAAACCGTAATCAAATTGCAAATCCCGGGCGGAGCGGCTAATCCAGCGCCGCCAGTGGGTCCGGCTTTGGGCCAACATGGCTTAAATATCGCCGAGTTCTGCCAAAAATTCAATGAGGCCACCAAAGACAAGAAAGGCGATATTATTCCAGTAGAAATCACTGTTTATGACAATCGCTCTTATGATTTTATTTTAAAAACGCCGCCAGCCGGCGAATTGATTAAAAAGGCCTTGGGCATACCCAAAGGTTCCGGCAAATCACTGAAAGAAAAAGTCGGCCAGATCACCCAAAAGCAACTGGCAGAAATCGCTAAAATTAAAATGCCCGACTTAAACACTAAAGACGTTAAAATGGCGGCCAGAATTATTGCCGGCACAGCCAAACAAATGGGTATAGATGTTGAGGAAGAAAAATAATCTTGATTTTAAATTACAGATTTCAGATTTTAAATTAAGAAATTTAATCTACAACCTACCAACTACAACCTATAAGCTAAATAAGGCGGGAGAACTAACTAAATATTAGTTCACTAAAACCGCGTAAATAAAAAATATGGATAATAATAGGCCCGCTAAAGGCAGTCCCCGGGCCAGAAGCAAACATAGCGCCTCTGGCGGAAAAAAAATTAATCAACCAGTTTCCAAAAGATTTAAAGAAGCCAAAAGTAAAATTGATCCTAAAAAATTCTATTCCCTGGACGAAGCCCTGGAATTAGCTAAAACCACTGCCACTGTTAAATTTGACTCGGCAGTTGAGGTCCATATAAAATTAGGCATCAATCCTAAAAAAAGCGATCAACAAATTAGAAGTTCAGTAACTTTGCCGCACGGGACCGGCAAAACAATTAAAGTGGCAGTGATCTCCGACAACAGCGACCAGCAGAAAGCGGCTAAAGCAGCCAGAGCCGACCTTGTCGGCGAAGCCGACTTAATTGAAGAAATTAAAAAAGGAAAAATTGACTTTGATGTTTTAGTAGCCACTCCATCAACTATGAAAATATTAGCTCCGGTGGCTAAAATACTGGGACCCAAGGGCTTGATGCCCAATCCCAAAGATGGCACTGTTACTCAAAATATCGCCGAAGCTGTAACTAATTTAAAGAAAGGCAAAGTTAGCTTTAAAAATGACGATTCCGGCAACTTGCATATTATGATTGGCCGGGCCTCATTTGATAAAGAAAAATTGCTGGCTAACTTTTCCGCCTTAATGGAGAGTGTGAATAAAGCCAAACCTGCCAGCACCAAAGGCAATTATCTTAAGAAAATCAGCTTAGCCACCTCTATGGGGCCGGGCATTAAGATTGATTTAGCAAAATAAACCAGACCAGCCTAAAAAACACCCCGCTTTAAAGCCGAGTGTTTTTTGTTAGCGACGATATTTATGGTAAAATATATCCATGATCTTAAAACCCAAGCAACAAATAATCATTGGTTTAGTCGGAGAAATCGCTAGCGGCAAAGATACGGTGGCTGATTATTTATCAAAAAAATACCAATCACAAACCATCAGCTTATCTCAACCGCTTAGGGATATTTTAGATCGGCTCTATTTGCCGCAAAACCGGATTAATTTGGCTAATTTAGGCATGGCTTTAAGAAAAAAATTCGGCCAAGATTTGCTAAGTAAAGTTATTGCCCAGGCAGTAAAAAATAGCCCTAAAAAAATCATTTGCTTGCCCAATATCAGATTAAAATCTGATCTGGTAGAAATTGGAAAAATGAAATATTTTATTTTAATTGCCATTGAAGTCAAACCCAAAACCAGATACCAAAGAATTATTAAAAGAGCGCAAAATACCGACGATAAAACTAAAACTTGGTCGGCCTTCCTTAAAGATTCTCAATTATCCACCGAAACAGAAATTAGAAAAATCGCTAAAACCGCCAAGTTCACAATCAATAATAACGGCAGTTATCAAGAGCTTTATACTCAAGTTGATAAAATAATGAAAAAGATCAAATAATTTATGTTTAAAAACAAATTTAAGGGAAAATTCGTCGCCATTGAGGGCTTAGACGGCTGCGGTTCCACCACCCAAGCCCTGAAAATTGAAGCTTATCTAAAAAAAATCAAAAAAACTTGCTGGTTAACCCATGAGCCCACGATCAGTGTCATCGGCGGCCTGATTAAGGCCTATGTTCAGGGTGATATTAAATTAAGCAGCCCCATTTCTTTGCAGCTCTTATTTGCCGCTGATCGAGCTAACCATTTGGCCAAAGAAATTATTCCCAATTTAGACAATGGCTTTAATGTCATTACTGATCGCTATTTTTTATCTTCTTTGGCTTATGGCGCTTTAGACATTAATGATGACAAATGGCTTTATAATATCAATGATTTGTTTTTACTGCCGGATTTGACCCTGCTGATAAAAACTTCGGCTAAAACTTCAGTTAAAAGAATCAAGGCCAACCGCCTAGGTTTGGAACTCTTTGAAAAGGAAGATAAATTGCAAAAAGTCTGGAACAACTACGAAAAGCTCTCCAAGAAATACCCTAATATTGTAGTTATTGATGGGGAAAAATCAGAGGAGGATGTTTTTGAAGAAATTAAAAGAGAAATAGACAAAGTTATAAAATAATCCCGCTCCTAAAAACGCTAATTATAAGCGTTTTGACATATCGGTTTTATTCTGATAATTTTATATCACAAAATAGTACCTTAAAAACAAGGAGACGAAAAGTGAAGGTTAAAGTCATTTTAGGTCTAGTTGGAGAAATCGCCAGCGGTAAAGACACGGTCGCCAATTATTTAGCTGTAAAATACCACTCCCAAACCATCAGTTTTTCCGAACCCCTTAGACAAATCCTGAATATTTTGGGCTTGCCCCAAAACCGGCAGAATCTGGTTTGGCTGGGAGTAGATTTAGGAGCACGATTCGGACAAGATATTTTAGCTAAGGTTATTACTAATATGGTTCAAGCCAGCCAGACCCAAATAATCTGCCTGCCTAATGTCAGGTTAGAAAGCGATATTATTTTCTTAGAAAATCTGCCTGGATTTTACTTAATCGGCATTGAAACCGATCAAGTATTAAGATACCAGCGTTTAGTCCTTAGGGAACAAAACACCGACGATCAAACCAAGAGTTGGGAAGAATTTTTAGCCGATTCGCAATTGCCGACTGAAATCGCCATTGGGGAAATGGCCAGAAGAGCTACTTTTAATATTGATAATAATGGGGAATTAGCCGAGCTTTACGGGCAAGTTGAACATATTATGGCATCAATATTGAAAGTGAAGGGGTTAATTAAATGACCAAGACCAAGGGCTGCCTAATAACTTTTGAAGGCATAGAATGCTCCGGTAAGGGCGAGCAATCAAGCAGGTTGTTCGCTTATTTAAAACAGCTGGGAATCCCGGTTATTCTGACTAGAGAGCCGGGCGGCACTATTTATGGCGAAGCCCTGCGAGCTATATTAAAGTATCCAGAATTAGCCCTGGGTAGCCTTATTAGAGCTTCAGCCGACCATGAATATTTTCCTCAAAACATTGATGTTGCCAGCCAGTTTTATAGATCGGCTTATTGTGAATTATTTATGTTCTTGGCCGCTCGAGCGGAATTCGTGGAAAAAGTAATAAAGCCGGAATTAGCTAGAGGTAAAGTGATAATTGTTGATAGGTTTTTTGACAGCACTCGTGCTTATCAAGGCGGTGGAAGATTTTTCAGCCAGCCAGAAATGATTGACACTATTAGCCAATTAAACAAAGTAGCTCTTCAAGGTGTTAAGCCGGATCTGACTTTCTTTTTAGACATTACGGTTGAGGAGATGATTAAAAGAAGAGGCAAAATAACCGACAAAGACGCGCATTTTGAAAAAACTTGTAACCGGGAATTTTTTGAAAGAACTAGAAATGAATATTTAAACATCGCCGACGATGAACCAAACAGATTTATGATAATAAACGGCGCTAAAAGCATTGAGGTCATACATCAAGAAATCATCAGGCTAATAACCGTTCTAATAGGAGAAGTTTAGATGTATAAAACCAAGCCAAAAGTATTTTTGGTGGGAGAAACCAAAATCATTGACGAGGGACTAAATGATTTTCTGGCTCACGTGGGAGCGCCAAATTGGAAAACCGATGCCCTATCCGACTCGGAAGAATTAATAGAAGTAATGGGGCGCTTGTGCTATCGCAGCTTTGAAGCCGGACTCAACCCTAATGTTACTAAAGTGCGCCAAGGTAGCTATGACTACTTGCAAAATATTATCCGGGTTAGACATGGGTCTGTTTTGGAACACGCCGTTGTTAATTTCATTTTTGCCGATATTTCTAGGGTCTTTACCCATGAATTAGTCCGGCACCGAGCCGGTACTGCCATCTCTCAAGAAAGTTTGAGATTCGTGCGATTGGATGATTTGGGGCAGTGGCTGCCGACAGTTATTAGAGAAGATGAAAAAGCGACGCAAATATTTGTCAAAACTTTTGAGCAATTAGAAGCTCTCCAACTCCAATTAGCCGAACATTTTAAACTTGATGACAAAAGTGTACCCTTTGCGCAAAAGAAAACCATCACTTCGGCTATGCGCCGCTTGGCTCCTTTGGGCCTGGCCACTTCAATTGGCTGGTCGGCTAATATGCGGGCGCTAAGACACGTAATAGAAATGCGTACCGAACCGACAGCCGAAGAAGAAATCAGATTGGTTTTTGGCCAAGTAGCGGAAATCTGCCAAGAACGTTATTCCAATCTTTTCGCCGATTTTGAAATTGAAATAGTAGCTGGCTTGCCTTGGTATAAAACTACTAACCGTAAAATTTAAAAACCTTGATACCGCCCAGTAAAATACTGGGCTTTTAAAATGCAAAAAAGCATTCGTTGTGGCGAATGCTTAGAAAAAAGAGCTGGTCAATCAGGTATTGCCCTACCTTATCATAAAATAAAAATTCTGTCAATGGTTGATTTTTATTGACATAAATTGTAAAATAATTAACATCCAATATTAACTCCCCCACCCACCCCTCCAATATTATATTATGTCAGAATTCGTGCCAGTTATCGGTTTGGAAATCCACGCCGAACTGAAAACCCAAAGCAAAATGTTCTGCACCTGCCCAAACGGCTACGAACTGCCCAAGGAACCCAACAGAAACATCTGCCCCATTTGCCTGGCTCAGCCCGGCACCCTGCCGACCATCAATGAACAAGCAGTCAAATGGACGATTTTAGTCGGCTTGGCTTTGAATTGCCAGATAGCCAGAAAAACCAAGTTTGACAGGAAAAATTATTTTTATCCCGATTTGCCCAAGGGCTATCAGATTTCACAATACGACCAGCCACTGACTTATGGCGGCAACCTTAATATTGACGGTCGAGACATTAGCCTAACCAGAATACACCTGGAAGAAGATACTGGTAAATTGACTCATAATCCAAATGGCAGTTTGATAGATTTGAGTCGAGTCGGCACGCCGCTAATAGAATTGGTAACCGACCCAGTTATTAAATCAGCTAAAGAGGCCAAAAATTTCGCCCAAACATACCAAGAGATATTGCGCTACCTGGGAATTTCCGAAGCCGATATGGAAAAGGGTCAAATGAGATGTGAAGCCAACATCTCCCTGCAGGCAGCTGGTAAATTTATAATTGAAGGCAGTGAAGTTAAGCCACTTTTAGATTATGAGCTTAACCCGAAAGTGGAACTTAAAAATATAAATTCTTTCCGGGCCTTGGAAAGAGCGGTGGACTATGAAATAAAAAGACAGGGTGAGGCCTTGGCCAATAAAGAAAAATTGGTCCAGGAGACCCGCGGTTGGGACGAAGACAAGCAGAAAACCTTTTCCCAACGAGTTAAAGAGACAGCAGCCGACTACCGGTATTTTCCCGAGCCGGATTTGCCACCTTTGGAAATTGCCGAGGACTTGATCGCTGAGCTAACCGCTACCCTGCCTGAACTGCCCCAGTCAAAGCTAAAAAGATTCGTTGCCCAGCTTAATTTCCAACCTGAAGACGCCAAAATCATTACCAGCGACAAGAATCTGGCCGATTATACAGAACAGGTCATATCCGAATTAATTGGCTGGCTGACGTCACTGCCGGAAACTGAAGGGACAGCGGAAGAAATTTGGGTTCAAGAAGGCAAAAAACTGACTAAAATAATCAGTAACTGGCTGATCAGCCGATTATTCAAACACTTGAATGAAGAAAAAATGTCCATTAAGGACTCTAAAATCACGCCGGAAAATTTCGCTGAATTCATCACTTTGATATACCATAATAAGATAAATAATCTGTCAGCCCAGAAAGTTTTAAAAGCCATGTTTCAAACCGGTGACAATCCAATAGCTATCATGGAGCAGCAGGATTTAGAACAAGTTGACAATGAACAGAACCTGGAAAAAATCATTGAGGTCGTTATCAATCATAACTCAAAAGTGGTTGACGATTATCGGGCCGGTAAAGAAGTGGCCTTAAAGTTTCTCATAGGACAAATAATGAAAGAAACCAAGGGCAAAGCCAACCCTCAAACCATTCAGAAATTATTAAAGAAAAAATTAGCTTAAAAAAATGCCATTATTTCGCCAATCACAAATAAAAAAATATACTCCGCGCTCAGTAAAATTAACCGACCTCTACAAACATTCCCTGAAATTAAAAGATTTGAGTTCAGCCGATATAATTAAAGTCAAAACAGCTCTGCAATCATCGGGCTATGACCGCTCCACTGCCGACAAAATAATCAACGGACAGGACTTATCAATCAAAGGAGCTAAAGAAGCTGTTGGCAGTTTGGCTAAAGCCGGTTTGCCGGGCTTAGGCCCAGATACCGATCGATTAGTAGATAAATACCTAGAGCAAGAAGCGATAAAAAGAAAAAATATAGCTGGTCGGCGCCGAGAGCTGATGATGGAATCATTACAAGAAGATATTTATCAAGCCAAAGGCTCTAAACCCAAGCCCAACATAAAAACAACGATTAAGCTGAAAAGCGGAGGCGGCAGCGTTAAGTTGGGATTTTAAAAAATAACTATAAACCTATGCCGGAATTTGAAGGCGGCAATTATGGAGCAGCTGAAAGAGAGTGGGGCGCCGAGCTAAGCGGGGAAAAAGAAAAAAAACAGCAAGAAGCCACCACTATAGCGCTACTCAAAGAAATTAAGAAGGACTTTAATGCTGACCCCTGGCAAATACCAATGGAGGATTACCAGCCGTATTTGGAAGCGGCCCAGACCTATTTGGATATTGCCGATACTGATCCGGATTTTTCAATTAACGAAAATCTGGCAATTTTAGCCCAAGATATAATAAACAAGGCCCCGATGGAAACAGCGGGAGAATAACTAAAAAAACGGAAGCTGATTCCGTTTTTCAGTTATTTAAGAATTTTTTAATTTTTTTCTCGGCGATCTGATAATTTTCTAGCCAGCTAATGTCTCGATTCCTTTTAAACCAGGTCAGTTGTCTTTTAGCAAAATGATGAATGGCGTTTTTCAGATCATTAACTAAGGTCTGATAATCAATATCGCCTTTCAAATATCTGGCCAAATAGCGGTACTCTAACCCGAGATCGTCTAATCTTTTATAGCTAACTCCCCTGCTTTTTAACCTCTTAACTTCCTCAATCATTCCCTCCCCTAATCTCTTTTTTAGGCGAGTGTCAATTTTCTGATAGATTTTTTCTAAAGGAAAGTTTACCCTGTTAAATATTTTTCCATTTTGTGTGTAAGTGTATTTTAGGCGTAATTTAACAGGGTAAAGCCCTAAAAGCAAGATATCATAAGCTGGTTTTTTAAAGGCCAGTTGTTTAGATTTGGGACGGCCAGTCAGAAAATAAATTTCTAAAGCTCTTTGCACTCGCCGGCGGTTTTTTCTGTCAATAATTTGATAAATAACTGGATCTATTTTTTTTAACTGTAATAATAATTGGGCTAAAGTTGATTTATTTAATTTTTCCCTTAAACTTTTAATTTTGGATTTTGGATTTTTGACTGGTGGAAACTGATAGCCCTTAATCACCGCCTCAATATAAAGCCCGGTGCCGCCAACTAAAAACGGTATTTTGCCCCGTTTTAAAATATCATCAATTGCCTGATAAGCCAGTTTTTGGTATTGGGCCACATTAAACTCATGTTTAGGATTTACTATATCAATTAAATGATATTTAATTTTTTGTTTTTTTGCTTTCTGGCTTTTTGGTTTTTTTGTTTTGACAACATAGTCGTCAAGATCCTTGCCAGTGCCAATATCCAAGCCCTGATAAATCTGTCGGCTATCGGCCGAAACAATCTCACCGTTAAACTTAGCGGCTAATTTGGCCGCCATTTTTGTCTTGCCGGTAGCTGTCGGGCCTAAAATAACAATTAATTTAGGAGTTGGTGATTGATTGCTCTCTATTAGTTCCCCTTTCAGCGTCCAACTGCCGGCTTGAGTGATTTTAACTTCAACAAAGCGGCCGACTAAAGATTTAGCGCCAGTAAAAATCACGGTTTTAAAAGTTGCAGTTTTGCCGGAAACTTGGCCATTTTTATAATTTTCCACCAAAACCCTGACTGTTTGGCCAAGAAGTTTTTTATTATTTTTTAGGGCAGTTTTTTCTAAAATGTCATTAAGCGCCTTTTGCCGCCTGATTTTCTCAGCCAAAGGAATATCATCAATCATTTTAGCGGCGCTGGTTTGAGGACGCGGCGAATATTTGGCGATGTAAGCCATATCAAAGCCGATGGCTTTAAAAAGTTTAACCGTCTGTTGAAACTGTTTTTTCGTTTCTGTCGGGAAGCCGACAATAGCATCGGTAGAAATCATTAGCTCTGGTCTGGCTTGTTTGGCTTTTTTAACTAAAGATTTAAAATACTTGACAGTATAATGGCGATTCATTTTTTTTAAAATCCCATTGTCGCCCGATTGGACCGCCAAATGTAAATAAGGTGTCAGATGCTGTCCTTGAGCCATCACTTCTATCAACTGGTCAGACAAATCTTTGGGGTGGCTGGTTAAAAAGCGCAGCCAATAATCACCGGGAATTTTATCAATAGTTTTGAGAAGTTCAGGAAAATCCCATAACTGGCTCCTCCCACCCCCTCTATCACTTCGTGCCATCTCCCCCGCCGGCAGGGGGAGATTAGAATGATAAGAATTGACATTCTGGCCCAAGAGCGTAATTTCTTTATAACCACTTTTTATCAAATCCCGGCATTCCTTGATTATTTCTTTCGCTGGCCGGGAAATTTCTTGGCCCCGGACATAAGGCACCACGCAATAAGAGCAAAAATTATTACAGCCGGTCATTATTGGCACATAGGCCTGAAAGTTGGACTGGCGCCGGGGATTGATATGGAAATAATCTTTAATGTTTAAAATTTTCAGCTTGGTTAATTCTTGAGGTATTAGGTTAATATCTTTAACCTCTAAAACTAAATCAAAAATCTTAGCCAATTTATTTTTATCTTTTGGCAAAACACAGCCGGTTAAAATCGTCAGTAATCGGCCTTGTTTTCGGCGTTTTTGCCAATTACAGGCCTGGCCATAAAGGCGATTAATGGCGCTTTGCCTGATTGAACAAGCCACAGCTACAATTAAATCAGCTGATTTTTCTTCAGCCGTTTTCCTATAGCCCAATTGAGATAAAATCGCTTCAACTTTCTCAGCATCAGCCGAGTTCATCTGACAGCCCCAGACCAAAATAAAATATTTTTTAGTCATATTTATTAAATGATTCTAACAAAAAAGCCCCTCTCTTTCAAGAAGAACTTTTTATAAACTCAAGATTTTAGCAAATTAATCTTGGCTTTCAGTGTTGGTATTGGTATTAGCGTTGTCGTTGTCAGCGCTGGTATCATCATCAGCCGCTTCATCACTATCGTTATCTTGGTTGTCAGCTTCATCATCAGCTAAATTCTTTAGATCACCTAATTGTTTTATAATTTCCCGCATCTTACCCTTATCACCTTTAATCTTTTTGATATATTGCTCTACTTCTTCCGACCGACTACTGTCGGGAATATTAGTTAAATCCTGCTTAAATCTCTTTAAGGCGTTGGCTTGGGCCTGGCGAATGGCCTCTTTGGCTTGTTCGGGAACTTTTTCTTCCAAGGCCTCCAATATCTCCAAATTTTTCAAATTCTTCAAATTACTGCCTGGGATATTTTCCAGAGCGGTATTGATTATTTCTTCAATCCTGGCCTTATCTTCAGCGGAGAGCACCTTACTTAATTTTTCCAAATTACTGTCTTTAATCGCTTCTATTTCGTCGGCTAAGTCCGGTTTTATTTCCTCTAACTTTTCCAGAATTTTTCGATGCTTAATTTGGTATTCGGCAAATTTATCAATAAACTTATCAACCTTGGCATCTCTTTTCTGGACTAATTTATCAAGACGTTTTTCAATTTTTTCTATCTGCCTCTGGTAATTTTCTATAACCCGACCAAAGGCCTCATCATTACCGGTTTTCTCGGCCAGCTTTTGGGCTTCAAGGATTCGCTGATTAGCCCTTTGGAGTTGCAATTTAGCATTCTCGAGCGGATTAAAAGTAAAAATCTCTTGTATATTCTCCCAGAGTTTCTTCAAGCCATACCAAGGACTGTCCGGCAAAATTTTCGGATCGGTAATATCCAAATCCTCGGCAGTGACATTTTCATCAAGCGTCGCTTCATCAGTAGAAGTGCTATTTTGCGCTAAAACAGCACTAACACTTAAAAAAGTAAGAGCTAAGACGACTATAATCGGGAAAATTAAAAATTTTCTCATATTATTGATTTTAATTTATTAATTAATAAAAAGCATAGTCAAAAACACGGCTATCAGCATACTGGCCAAAATCAAGAGACCGGTCATTAGGGGAATTTTTTTTCGGCTATCCATTTTCGGTTTTAATTAATTCTTAATTAATATTTTGATCTTTGAGATTTGTTGGGGCAGGTTTTTCCTCCAATAAGGAGAGATTTTGATTTCAAATTCTTTTATCGTCTCTTGCCGAGTCAGCAATTCTTCAACTTCTTTGATGCTTTTACCGGCTAAATTGACCTTGTTTAATAAAGAATTGGCTTCACTAATATCAGCTAAGAGTGAATAATTGACTTTCACTAAGACGCTACCGTCTAAATCATCATCAATAATCACATAAGCTACATCTCGGACATCAATCTGGCCGATGGAGAGACCAGAAAGATCCAAATTACTGACTTTTTTCGATATCAGGCCAGCCAGCTGCTCTTCATTAATTTCTAAAACCTTGGCTTCTATTTCAACTTCCAAATTAAAATTATCCGCCTCCTCGCCTAAATTTTTATCAGCCTTAAAGCTTTTTACAGTCAATACCAAACCACTGCTCTCAATAATGCTATTTTCTTTTTTAAGATCGACCAAAAGTCGATTGCTTAAATCATCCCTGGCTCTTTTGATGTCGCTTTCCGCTAAAACCTTGACTTCCCTGGGACTGCTGGTCAAAGTTTTATCAACTAAAGCATAAATTTTATCCTGCAATAACGGATTTAATTTTATTATCACTAACTTACCCGGCTCAATATCTGAAAAAGTTGGCGGATCTTTAGCAAAAACATCTACCAGCACCCGGCTGCCGGCTGACACCACCACGTTCTTATTGGTTCTGACAATAACGCCGTTCTCCGCCTGAAGCTGGGTAGTCCTAACTAAGGTCTGATTCCTGGGGCTTTGGTTGATAAGAGTTACCTGGCCGACTATTTCGGAATCAACGGTTTTGGTGCTCAAGACCTCAAAAGTTGAACTTCCTTTTTTAACATAGGTGCTAATCCGACCAGCAACAATATCTTTTTCAGCTAAGTCGGCTGCAGTTGGTTCATTTTTAACTTCCAAATTAAAACTCAAATTTATTTTCTGGGGATTGGGAACAATAAATATTGTGGCCTGGCTGGAAAAAAACAAAAAAACCACTACCGCTATGATCGCCATAAAGGCAATAAAAGTTAGGGAAATGTTACGGTAAAGGTTTATTTTGGGCATAGCTGGGATCTAAAAAGGCAATTTAATCAAGCCAAACAGTTATTGTATTATACCACGCCAAATCAATTGGCTACAACCTTATCAAGACCGATAATCTTTTCTATTTTTTGGATCAATTCACGGCAATTGTCAACTTTAAAACTGGTTCTGATTTTTTGCTTAACCCCTGATTGCCGAAGAATAATTAATTCAAGGCTGTAATTGCCGGGGTGGGCTGAAAAGGCTGCCCGTAATAACTGGGAAAGACCATATTCTATTGGTTCACTTATTTGTATTGAGACCTTCATTTCCTGGCTTAAGCCCTGGCTAATTGACTGGTAGAAAGCCGGGACATTAGTCCGATTATAGCCATTTTTAAAATTACCATTTCTTCTGCCATTCTCCGGCAGTATCAAAACTTTTGAAAAAACTTCATCAATGTTATCAGCACTTAAGACCGCCACCTTTTCGCATAATATCTTAACCTCATCAGCTTGGCTAGATAATCTGCCCAAGCAGGCAATTAAATTATCCACTGCCCAGATATGGGGATTCTCCTCAAGGATTTTGGGAAAAACCAATATTTCAACGCTACCGGTGTCATCCTCAAGGGAAGCAAATAACATTTGGTCGCCTTTTTTAGTAGCTATCTTTTTGAGATTAGAGATTACACCGGCCACTTTGACATATTGGTCGGCCTTGGCCACTTTAAGCTCGGAGCATTTTACGACTAAACCACTGATTTTTGACGATAATTCCTGCATCGGATGCTCAGAAACGTAAATGCCTAAATATTCTTTTTCCCAGATCAATTTCTGACTTTTATTCAAAGGCGGGGCGTCATTAAGCTTTAAGCCGGGCAAACTGATCTGGGGCATTATATCAAATAAGCTATCCTGGCCGCTAAAGCTGGCTTGGTTGGATTCTTTAATAAACAACAATAAGCGATCCAGATTATTGAGGAGCTGATTGCGTTCACCTAAACTGTCTAAAACACCGGCCTTAACCAGGGCCTCTAATGATCTCTTGTTTAAGTCCTTATTTTTAACTCGGCTAAGCAAGTCCTCAAGATTTTTAAATTGGCCGTTTTCTTTTCTTTCCCTGATAATAGCTTTTACAATACTTTCGCCCAAGCCCTTAATAGCAAAAAGTCCAAAGCGCAGACGCGGTTTTTTTTCTTTTAAGCTCTCCGCCACGACCGTAAAGGTGGAAAAACTTTCATTGATGTCCGGCGGCAAGACCTCTATGCCCAATTGCCGACACTCTTCCACTTCAATGGCAATGCGGTCAGCGTTGCCCTGATCGGAAGTTAAAAGCGCCGCCAGGTATTCAGCCGGATAATTGGCTTTTAAGTAAGCCGTCTGGTAAGCGATCAGGGCATAGCAAGCAGCGTGGGAACGATTAAAGCCATAAGCGGCAAAAGGCAAAATAAATTCCCAAATGCTTTTCGCCACTCCTTCCGTCAGGCCATTTTGGACCAGACCCTTGATAATTTTGCTTTCTTGTTCATTCAGCAAATGCTTGATTTTTTTACCTACCGCCTTTCTTAAAATATCGGCTTCGCCATAACTAAAGCCGGCCAAATCCCTGGCAATCTGTAGTAACTGCTCTTGATAAACAGCCACACCATAAGTTTTCTCCAAAATTGGCTTGAGTTTAGGATGCAAATATTTGGGTTTTTTACGGCCATGCTTGCCGTCAATATAATCAGGGATGTATTCAATCGGCCCCGGGCGATACAGAGCCACCATAGCAATAATATCTTCCAAGTCAGTTGGCAATAACTGCTTTAAGTATCTTTTCATACCAGCTGATTCCAATTGAAAAACGCCCGTTGTTCGGCCCTGTTGGAAAAGCTTAAAAGTTTTTTTATCATCCAAAGGTATATTTTCAATGTCAATTTTAAAATCATGTATCTTGTCAATGATTTCCAGGGTTTGTTCAATAATAGTCAAGTTGGCCAGACCCAAAAAGTCCATTTTCAAAAGCCCTAAAGCTTCCACTGAATTGCCTTCATATTGGACAACGATTGAATTATCGCCGCTGGTGCCAAATTGCCTGGGGCTGTAGTTATCCAAGGACTCCGGCGTAATTACCACACCGCAAGCATGGGTAGAAGCATGCCTGACCACGCCTTCCAGCCGCAGAGCGGCAGTTAAAAGTTTTTTGCCTTGCTCTTCAGCCATAACTTCTTTTAACTCCGGTACCGAAGAAATGGCATCATCTAATTTGGTGAACATCGGAATTAATTTCGCCACTCGGTCGCAGTAGTTATACGGCAAGCCCATGGTTCGACCGACATCGCGCACCGCTACTCGGGCCGCCATAGTTCCAAAAGTGATGATTTGCGCTACTTTATCCCGACCATATTTCTCCGCCACATAGTTTAAAACATCATCGCGCCGGGCATCGGCAAAATCGGTATCAATATCAGGCAAGGAAATACGCTCGGGATTCAAAAATCTTTCAAAAACCAACTCGTATTTTATGGGATCAATATTGGTAATGCCGATAAGATAGGAAACCAAACTGCCAGCGGCGCTACCCCGGCCCGGCCCGACAACTATGCCATTGTCCTTCGCCCAATTGATGAAATCAGCCACAATCAGAAAATAGCCGGCATAACCGGTTTTTTTAATAATGCCAAGTTCATAATCCATCCGATCTTTGACTGTCTGGCTAATCAACGCTCCTTTGAATCTTTTTTCCAAGCCAATTTGGCATAAGTCGCTCAAATAATCATTCAAGCTTTTTTCCGGAGGAACGGGAAAATGGGGCAAAACCACGCCGCCCAGTTTCATCTCAAAATCGCAACTGGCGGCGATTTTAAGAGTATTAGCTATGGCCTCGGGCTGATTGGCAAATTTTTCTTTCATTTCAGCCGGGGCAGAAAAAGAAAAATCTTCTCCCATCATTGACAACCGGTCTTGGTCAGACAAAACCTTTTTCATTTGAATGCATAAAAGCATATCCTGAATTTCATTATCATCTTTTTCAAGATAATGAACATCATTAGTGGCCACTACGGGCACTCCGAATTGGCGGCTTAATTTATAAATTTTTTCATTAACCAGCTGCTGACGCCTAAGAGTTGGACGGTCTTGAACTTCCAGGTAAAAATTATCTTCACCGAATAACTTTTGATAACGTCCAATCATATTTTGAGCCAAGTCAATATGATCATTAATCAAATAAGTGGCTAATTCACCGTTTAAGCAGGCAGTCAGGCAAATCAACCCGCTGGCATATTCTTGCAACAACTCCCAATCTATCCGGGGTTTGTAATAAAAGCCCTGCAAATGGGCAATAGTTGTCAATTTAACCAAATTCCTGTAGCCAGCCTCGTTTTTAGCCAGCAAAATCAAATGATAGGGCTTGGCATCGGCCAAAGATTTTTTGCTCTGATGGCCATTTCTGGCTACATAGGCCTCCAAACCGATTATCGGTTTTATCTTCGCTTTAGTGGCTGCCTTATAAAATTCAACAGCGCCGTACATTACCCCGTGATCAGTCAAAGCCAGAGCCGGCATATTAAAATCGGCGGCTTTTTTCACCAAATCGTTGATTTTCCCCAAACCGTCAAGCATAGAATAGTGGGAATGGGTATGTAGGTGGACAAAAGACATACGGAAAAACTAAAAAATTAAAACGCAAAATTAAAAATAATTTATGATAAAAACAAAAGCAAAAAACAGAAAACCTCCATAGCCAAGAGGTTTATTTTAAAGAATCTTATAATTTATTATAAGATACAGCCGGTTCAAATACAAATGGTTTCGGTCAATAGCTCAGCAGCCAGAAAACGGAAAAATTTCCAATTAGTCATTTTAATTTAAGATTCATATATTAATTTTAAAGCTATTTCAAGATAATATCTACGACTATTTCCTGGCCATTTCTTTGAACAAGAAATTCGGGACTATCGCCTGTTTTATAGCTATTTATTAATTCAGTCAAGCTCCGATTGGCATTGATTTCCACATCATCAATTTTTTTTATAATATCGCCATCTAAAAGTTTGCCGTAAGACGGACTGCTGCGCAAAGGATTGCCATAAACTAACGCCCCTCTCTCACCCCAGCCAATTAACCCGTCAACCTGGGACAAATCAATATATTTAAGGCCTAAAGCCGGCCGGGTAATTTCCTTACCCTCTAAAACCCGGCTAATTAGACCTTTAAAATAATCAACGGGAATAATTTTGCCGTCGCTGATAATGCCGACGATTTCTCCTTTAAGATTAACTACAGCCGAGCCGTTGAAGGCTGGACCAAAATCAACATTTAAAATTATTTCTTTGTTTAGTTCTTCAGAAGAGGTGATTATATCTTGAGAAGTTTTAAAGCGATAGCCGATTTTTTCAACATTAGCCAATATTAAGCCGTTGGACCGAGAAACAACCACCAAGGTTTGGCCAATGCGCAAATTACTGGAATCACTAAGTTTGGCCACCGGCAAATTTTGCGCTTCAACTTTCCCAAAAACCAAACCGGTGACCTTATCATCTATAAATTTGGAAATTTTGTACTTTTTCAATTGATAGCCGACAATCTCATAATTGCCTATTAAGGCGGGAATGGCGCTTCTAACCGACATCAACCAGCCATCAGCGGTAATAACCACTCCTTCACCCAGGGCTTCAGTTGGCAAATAGGCCTGATTAAGCGGATTAGTCGACTGTTTTAAATAATAGATGCTGACAGCGGTTGGTAAAACCTCATTTTCCACTTGCTTTAACTGGATATCCTGTTCAACCACTACGTTTCTTGGTCGGTCAATGAAAATTTGATTATTATCAGTGCCTTCGCCAATGTTTATCTGCCCTAAAAACGGCAAACGATTATTGCCCAGCCCGATAAAAATATAACCCAAAATCCCCGATAAAAATCCTAAAGCCATCGCCAAAACTATCATTAATAATATTTCAGTCCTGATTATTTTCATTTTTTAATGCTTAATTTATTAAAGCCACTGCGAAGTTAAAGCGACAATTAAAATGATCGCTAAAGTAAAAACCAAGTACCGTATCGCCAAGCCCCGAGTTAAACTGCCCTGAAGATTCAAAATTGACAATGAAACCAAAAGATAATATAAAAGCGCTATCAAAACTGCTGAAACATAAAAACTGACTGAAAGAAATAAATCAGCCAGTAATACTTCGGTTAATAATAAAGATAGCACCAAGGCGTAGACCAAGCCCGGTCTGATGGCTATTTGGTTGATTTTTAACTGACTGAAGATAAGCCAGAAAGCCGAGCTAAAAACCACCAATAAAACTAGCCAAGCGGCCAAATTAACAAAAACGTAAAGATTGATCAAAAAGACCGACAGAAAAAAAATAGTCAACAGATCAACATAAGCCAGCACATTCTTTAAATCCATCAATAAAATTTTTTTGGTTCCGTAAAAATAATGAAAAGTTGATTCAAGATAAACCAAATAAACCAACAGCCAAATAACTATAAACAAATTGATAAACAACTGACTGCCTAAAATCAAGGGATAGGCCAGGCCAATTGACAATAAAATTGAAGAATGCCAAAGAAAGATCAGAGCTTCATTTTTTCTTTTTTTAAAAAATATGGACAAGAAATACAAAGCATTGAACAAGAGCAAAATCAAAAAAGGCCAGAATCGGAAATTGTCAAAATAAAACATGGCCTCCAGCATAATAAAATACAGCAGGGGAATTAAAAATGGCGACAGCCGAATAAAAACAAAAATCATTAAAAAATTTTAGAAATTATTTATTATTTCCCGCAACTTATACATATTAGGCAAAACCAAGTCCAGATTTTTTGATTTTATGCCATCTTCAATTTCCGTCAAGGCAATAACCGCTTGTAAATGCCCATCTTTCAATTCACCCGGGACTTTCAGGACTAAAAGATTTTGCTTGATAGAGATCGTCTTAGTTAAAAAATCATCATCAAGCGCCACCGCCGCCGCTTCCAAGATTAAATAATTTTGAAAGGCCTGGTTAAATTTTTGACGGTATTCTTCTTTTAATTCAAGCGGCTTGGCCAGGTCGTCTTCACCCGCTACCCGGCCGATATTGGCTCCATAATAACTGCCTAAAGATACCGTTAAACCGGCTAAAAAAACAAAAACTGCTAAAATAATAGCAATAGCTTTGGCCGATGGCCTTTTTTCCGTTAATTTTTTCATGATTTATAATTTATAATAATATTGTTGTCTGCCTGCCAACTCAACTCGCTAAATTATTTTAAAAATAACAATAAAAATTGGTTGCCTTAAACGATTAAGCAGAAATTATAGACCTAACCCCTTGATTCTTGGCTAATTAATAATCATTTGACCTAAAATTATAATGATCAGGATGGCAATCATGGCAACAGCCGACGAGGCCAGAATAATTAAGGCCTCCTGATACTTGTTTTGAACAGCAAAGTAAAAAGGCAGGCCGAAAATCAAGACACCGGAAATTCCGGCGCTAAAAACAAAAATTATCAAAAAAGACGTGATGCCAATAATGGCATCAGCCGAGTCGTTGGGGAAAAGCGACTGGGCTAAAATCATAAAACCGGCCACTAAAACAATATAAATTATTTCCAATAAACCAGCTAGGGCTCCAAGTTTAAATAATTCCTGTCGGTCGATTTTCTTTTTGCTAAAAAAATTTAAAAGCATGGGTGTTTTAGTTAAAAGTTTATTTAAAATTTATAAGCTAAAATCGCCTCTGGCCAATTCCATCTCTACCCAGTCATCGGTCTCGGGATCTAATTTGGACACTTTCAATTGATGGCTGAATTCTTCAGTTGAATAAACGTATTCCACCTCGGTGTGCGAGCCGATTCGCCTGGAACCATGGGTTCTTTTGCTTAAAACTACCGGCCGACTGATATACTCTAATTTCATCTGGCCCAAGGGGCCATTGAAAATTACGATTTCTTTGCTGCCCACTTCCGGTTCTTGGAGTTCTTGCCGGCTGATATCAACATCGGCAAAAGTGTCTAAAATATGGCCTTTGGTTTGTTCCCACTTTTCCGGCAACATATATATTAAGCTCGCTAATTATTTAGGTAATTATACAATAATCACGCTTAATAAATCAACTTTTTAAGGCCTGATATTTAGATCTAACGGAGAATTATAATTAGATGTTACACCTTATTGAGCACTGAAAATTCGCAGCCACAATAATTTTGCCGGTAAAAGCCCTGGGCCCGGGAAAACTCCATAGCTTTTTTAAAGCGGTCTTTTTTCTTCCAATCCTCGGCTAAAAATTCAATGCCAATTTTCTTGGCTAAGGCTCGGCCCAGATTATTTAAAATTTGGGAATTTTTATGGGGAGAAATGGACATGGTAGAAGCAAAAAAATCATAATTCCTATTTTTGGCGTAGTGAGCGGAATTTTTTAACCTTAAGTGATAGCATAAAACGCAACGCTTGCCCCCTTCCGGCTCATTAGCTAAACCCTTAGTCACTTCTTGCCACTGCTGGTGATCATATTCAGCTTCCACAAACTCCACACCGATTTTCGTAAAAAAATCTTTAACTTCCTTCTGCCTGGCTTGATATTCCTCCAAAGGATAGATATTGGGATTATTATAATAAACGGTTACCTCAAAATTGTCAGCCAAAGCGCTGACTAAGTAACCGCTGCAAGGAGCGCAGCAAGTATGCAAAAGCAACCGGGGTTTCATTAGCTGATTTTATAAACCGAGTTGCCGGCCTTGACTGGCTGATCAACTTTAAGACCGAAACTCTCACCGGTTTTGGCGCTTTGAACCTCTTGGTGGTTGACCTGCATAGAATTGACTAACTGGTCAAAGTCACCTTCGTGGCGCTCGATTTTGATAGTGTCGCCGACTTTTAAATCGCCCGCAGTCAATTCAATGACGGCGACGCCGATTTTATTGAAATAGTGAGTGACTCGGCCAAGTAGTTGGCCTTTTTCGTCTGGCATAATATTTAAATTAAGAAATTAGAAATTAGGGTTAGTTTTAATTTATTAATTTTTTATTTTTTATTCCTACGATGTTCTTCAATCCGCTGGTTGACATAAGAGTTGGCTTCTTTGAGAATTTCTTTCAAGCTCTTAAATTTCAGATATTGGCCGGCAATTTTATAATTCAGCCAAGCATAGCCGTTGTGTTCGCCGGAAATTTTTACCTCCGCGCCTTTAGGCATTTTAGCTAAGTACAAGATAAAATCTTTCTTGATCAATTCCTTTTTGCCAGCCCGCTCTTCCTTAAAAAAGAATTGGGTTTGCTGGCGCCAGCCCTTGATTATTTGAATATTAGCAATACCGGTTTCTTCCATTATTTCCCGTTTAGCGGTTTCCACTTCCGATTCGCCTGGGTCAACCTTACCTTTGGGGAAATTCCAATAAGTGCCGCGGTGATACAAAACCAAATATTGGACTTCTTTTTCGCGGTTATTATAGCGGAAAATAATTAGGCCGACTGATTTTTCTCTGATCATAGACAATTAATTTTCAATTTCAGAATTTTCAATTTCCAAACAATGATTTAATTTCAAAATTTTAAAATTTAATCATTTTGAAATTATTTGAAAATTGAAAATTGAAAATTTTAAAATTACTTAAAATATTTCCTGCCTTTTAAAGATTCTGGCAGATAATCCTGTTCTTCCTGGTAATTAAAGTCCGGGCTGTATTTGTAATCCTGGCCGTAATTCAAGTCCTTCATCAGTTTGGTCGGCGCGTTGCGCAAATGCAGCGGCACCGGCTCATCCATAGTATTTTTGACATCTTGCTGGACTTTTAAATAAGCCGTGTATAAATCATTGCTCTTTTTACACTTAGCCAGATACACTACCACTTGAGCTAAAATCACATTACACTCCGGCCGGCCGATAAAATGAACTGCCTGATAGCCAGCCACCGCTTGCTCAAGAGCTCGTGAATTGGCCAGTCCGACATCTTCACTAGCAAACCGCACCAGACGCCGAGCGATATAAAGCGGATCTTCACCGGCTTCTAACATCCTGGCCAACCAATACAGGGCCGCATCAGCATCTGATCCGCGCAAAGATTTATGCAAAGCCGAAATTATATTGTAATGCTGTTCACCGGTCTTGTCGTAGAGATGGGATTTCTGCAAGGCCTCTTTGATAATTTTAGCGTCTAATTCAATTATACCACTTTCTTGGGGTTTTGTGGCTTTAACGGCAAACTCCAAAGCGTTTAGAGACACTCTGGCGTCGCCATTACTCAACTTGGCCAGATATTTTAAAATCTCATCGCTAACTTCAGCTTTATAGACACCCAAACCAGCTTCTTGATCACCAATGGCTCGTCTTAAAATATTTACCAAATCCTCTTCCTTTAATTGATTCAAGACAAAAACTCGAGTGCGCGACAATAGAGCGGAGTTAATTTCAAAACTGGGATTTTCAGTGGTAGCGCCAATTAGTGTGACAATGCCGTTTTCCACATAAGGCAAGAGCGCGTCCTGCTGGGATTTGTTCCAGCGATGGATCTCATCAATAAAAAGAATGGTTTTTTTGTTGTTAAATTGCCTTTTGTCTTTAGCGGCTATGATAATTTCTTTTAAGTCCTTGACACCGGCACTGACCGCCGAGAAAGAAATAAAATCAGCATTGGTCAAACTGGCAATAATGCGGGCTAAAGTGGTCTTGCCCGAGCCCGGCGGCCCCCAAAAAATTATGGAAGGGATATCGTCTTTTTCTATCAGCTGGCGAAGCATTTTGCCTGGGCCAATGACCTCATTTTGGCCAAAAAATTGCCCCAGGGTAGTTGGGCGCATTCTATCGGCTAAAGGGGCTTCAAAGGCCAATTTTTGGCCTAATTTTTGCTCAAATAAATTCATAATGACCTTATTTTACTCTAATAATAAAATAAGGTCAAAATGACGTTCTCTATCCAATAGCTTGGCAACACTTTTGAAGAATTTGGGAAGGAGTTTGTAAGTTAATGCCCAGATGTAATCTTTCTTGATTATAGTATCGCAAGTAGTTTTTTAAATGTC
>Ga0209541_10001545_pt1 | contig 45514 bp, 73 predicted proteins | sample RifCSPlowO2_01_FD_184027 | JGI IMG/M metagenome (GOLD analysis project Ga0209541, IMG submission 184027) | Groundwater microbial communities from Rifle, Colorado - Rifle CSP2_plank lowO2_0.1 (SPAdes) (version 2) | ecosystem: Environmental > Aquatic > Deep subsurface > Groundwater | place...
GAATTTCCAGTTCCAGTCATCTTACTTTTTACACTTGCAATTTCAACAGCTTGCACAATTGAAATTAATACAAGTGCTGCTAATGCTATTACAATTATTGTCTTGCTTTCCATCTTAACATCCTCCCACCATGTTTCCTTGAGCACTATTCCCTTTTTCTGCCCCCCTATATTTATTAGAAGCTATATTGATATAATTAAGTTCTATATCTTGATCATTTAATACAGAGGCTTTGGCATTCATTACATCTGGAAAAAATAATGTTTTCCATTTACCAAGTTCTTCTAATATTGCATTGTCTGACATTTCAGGATGCTCTGTTAACAAATATTTTGCTAATCCCCTCATTGCAAAACTATGAGCACATCCGCAGGCTGGCTGTCCATCTGGGAATGTTATTGATTGAGCACCGCAGCAATACTCACAGCTTATGCTGTTTGTAATTAAGATGTATCTTTGTAATGTATCTCCTTCTAGATTTAGATTTACATCAAACAATGCTAATTTCTTTATTGTTGAATCAGCTTTTTCAGGGTCTTTTATACTTACATCATCATAACTTATTCCCAACTCCTTGCCATAAATATCAGGAATTCCTTTTGGTATAATGTTTAATGCACTTACGCTTTGTATTCCAGTTACTAATCCTGAATTTAATTCTGTATTTAATACAGAATTTATGTTAGAACTTTTAGTTACGCTAGCTAAGCTAAAAATCTGAAATTGATTAAATATAGCTAATATAACTAACCCTGCTAACAAATAAATCGTTATTTTATCTTTATCCATTTTTAGTCCTCCTATAATTAATTCTGAAAATTGATAGATAAAGCTTATAGATATAATCTACTAGTAAAACGATGATACAAAACAATCTTATTTAATTAAAATAAGGTTAATTTATGTTCCTTATCGTTTAGAAAGTCTTAAATTGCTTTTTTTAAGAAAACTTGGTTTGTTTTGCCCTGTGTTACCTTTTTTATTAAATCTTTTTTCTCTAAATCAGCTAAAATGAAGCTTAATTTGGTTTTGCTTAAGTCTGTTCTAATCCTTAATGTAGCCTGTGTAATTCCATCTTGTTCCCTTACAGCTTTAATTACTTTTTTCTCATTTTCATCCAATGCACTTAATAAAAATTCAAATTTATCTTCCTTTAATTCTTTTTTCTTAACGTCTTCTAATCTTTTAGTTATTTTATCTTGATAAGATTCAATTATTCTTTTTTCTTTATCTCCAAAAAATACCATATAAATTCCAAATAAGCTCATTACTATCAAGAAAGTTATGCTTAAATAAAAATAAGGCAAAATATCAACTAATTTTTCATAAGGACATAATTCACCTGTTTCAGGATCATGAGGACAAGATTCTGTTGAGTGTATTCCAAAAGTATCTTGAAATTGTGCTTTGAAGAAAAATAATAAAAATATGACTACTATGCTAATTACAATTAATCCTATTCCGATATTTTTGTTTTGCATAATTTTCCTTGAATTGCATTATTTAAAAATCTTTGTAATCGTGTTTTAAAATAAAATACCGCTGATTTTTATTCTTTAAACAAATAACTTTAAATATTACTTAAAAATATTAAATTTATGCCTCAATTAAAAAAAGAGCTTAGTTTATTTCAGCTTATATTAGCAGGTATTGGTGTTATTCTTGGAGCAGGCATATATGCTTTAATTGGAGTTGCTTCTGGAATAGCTGGAAATGCAATATGGTTAGCTTTTATTATTGGAGCAGTAATTGCATTATTAACAGGGTTAAGCTATGCAGAGTTATCTTCGATATTTAAAAAAGATGCAGGAGAATATGATTATGTTGAATATTCATTAAATAAAAAAATAGCTTTATTTATAGGTTTAATGGTTGTTTTTGCAGGCATTGTAACTTCAGCAACAGTAGCTTTAGGATTTGGAGGATATTTTTCAGCTTTATTAAAAACACCAATAATTTTGACAGCAATTATTCTAACAATTTTATTATCCTTTTTAAATTATTACAGCATTAAACAAAGCTCCTGGTTTAATTCTATCTCAACGATAGTAGAAACTTTAGGATTGCTAATAATTATTGTTTTAGGGATAAAATATATAGGAAATGTTAATTACTTGGAGATGCCAAATGGCTTTAATGGCGTATTAACAGCAACTGCATTAATATTTTTTGCATTCTTGGGATTTGACAATATAATTAAATTAGCAGAAGAAACTAAAGATCCTCAAAAGACAATGCCAAAAGCAATAATATGGTCTATAATAATCTCTTCTATAATTTACATTTTAGTTGCCATATCAGCAGTTTCAATTTTAGGATGGCAGGCATTATCTAATTCAAGCGCGCCATTAGCAGATGTTGCAGCAAAATCTTTTGGAAGCACAGCATTTATAATTATGGCAATAATAGCCCTGTTTTCTACCAGCAATACAGTTTTAGTAAGCTTAGTTACAACTTCAAGGATGACTTATGGAATGGCAGAGGAAAAAGGCCTGCCGAAGAACTTCTCATTGGTTGATAAAAAAACTAAGACACCATGGTTTAGTGTCTTGATAATAATGATTATTACTATTTTATTTATTTTAATAGGAGATATAAAAATAGTTGCTGGGATAGCCAACTTAAGCTTGTTTATAACATTTGCTTTTGTTAATTTATCTTTAATTGTTTTAAGGTACAAAAAGCCTTATATTGAAAGAAGATTTAAGGTTTCTTTTAACATCGGCAAATTTAATGTTCCAGCATCCTTAGGATTTTTATTTAATTTATTCATGCTATACTATGTTATTAAGGGGTTTTAATAAGTTTTATATACTAATTACTAATAATATTAAAAGGTGATATAATGGATTTGCTTGAAGAGCTATTAAATGTTTTTGGAGTTTCTGGATCAGAAGGTGATGTTAGAAAAATTATTGCCCGGGAAATAAAAAAATATGTTACCCATATTAATGTAGACAAGTCAGGAAATTTAATTGCACATAAAAAAGGAAAAAGGCCTAAAGTTATGCTTGCTGCACATATGGATGAAATTGGATTAATAGTCAAGAATATAGATAACAAAGGAAGAATACTTTTTTCCACTATAGGCGGAATAGATCCTTTAGCTTTAATCTGCCAGCGTGTATCTGTAGAAACTAAAAAAGGATTAGTCTATGGGGTAATAACAATGAATAATATGAGCAACTCTTTTGATTTCAATGACAAGCCAAAGTTAAATGATTTATTTGTAGATACTGGATTAAATAGAAAAGAACTGTTTAACTTAGGAATAAAGACAGGAGATTATATTTATTACAAGAGAAAAACCATTAATCTAGGCAGTAAAAATTTAGTTTCAGGAAAAGCTTTAGATGATAGAATAGGATGTTATATCTTAGTTGAATTAGCCAAGAGATTAAAAAACGTAAAGAATGAAGTTTATCTTGTTTTTACAGTCCAGGAAGAAGTTGGATTATATGGGGCAAGAACATCAGCATATGCAGTGGACCCTGATTGGGCTGTAGCAGTGGATGTTACTAACGCAGATGATTTTTCTGGAGATGTTAGCACAATAAGCATTGGTTCTGGCCCTTCTATAACAATAAAAGATGCTGAGATGCTTGGAAACAGGGAAATTGATAATTTAATAATAAAAATAGCTGAAAAAAATAAGATCCCATTGCAGCTAGATGTAAGTGATTTTGGAACAACAGATGCCTTAAACATTTCTCTGTCAAAAAAAGGCGTTCCTTCTGTTGCATTAAATGTTCCTGTAAGAAATCTGCATACTACGATTGGAATTGCAAATAGGCAGGATATTGAGAATGCTGTTAAACTGCTTGAATTGCTATTAAAAAATCCTCCGAAAATAAAATTAGAATAGAAAGCTTTATAAGTTAAAGAGTTTTACAGTTAAACAGTTAAACAAGGAGGTTAAAATGACAGAAAATGAACTTGTAAAAATGTCGCCTAAAGGGCAACTTGTAGTGCCTCAGATGATTAGAGAAAAAGAAGGCTTTAAGTCTGGAGACAGGTTTATTCCATTTCAGATAAAGGAAGGAATTTTGTTTAAGAGAGTTAAAATTCCAGATTTAAAAGCAGAGTTTGATAAAATTTCTAAAGAAATTCAAAAACAATTTCAGAGCAGAGGTTTAAAAGAAGAGCAAGTGAAAGAGGCAATTAAATGGGCAAGAAGAAAGTAGTCTTGGATACAAACATCTTAATTTCTGCCCTTGGCTAGAAAGGCAAACCAAAATTAATCTTTGAGAAGATATTAAATGGAGAACTCGAATTAATTATTTCAGATAAACAATCAGAAGAAATAATTGAAGTTTTAGATTATCCAAAATTTAATTTTAGTAATGAACAAAAATCCAGTTTTATTAATATTCTTTTAGAAGTTTCTACCTTAATCAAGATTGATAAAATTTTTGATGTGATAAAAGAAGATCCGGATGATAATATAATAATTACTTCAGCAGTTATCGGAAAAGCGGATTATATAATAAGCGGTGATGAGCATCTTTTAAAATTAAAAGAATTTAAAAGAGTAAAGATTTTAAATGCAAATGATTTCTTAAGTTTAGAGTAAAAAAGAGGAAATATGAAAATTGTCATTGCTTTGGGCGGGAATGCTATATTGCAAAAAGGAGAAAAGCAAACTTATTCTACATTAATTAAAAATATAAAAAAAACATGCAAAAGTATCATTCATATAATAAAAAATAATAAAGTTGTTATCAGTCATGGAAATGGCTCGGAAATCGGTTATTTATTATTACAAAATGAAATTGCAAAGAAAGAAATTCCTGCGATGCCCTTGGATGTTCTCGGTGCAGAATCCCAGGCTCTAATTGGTTATTTATTTGAAGAGCAGTTAAGAAATACTTTAAGGGAAAATAAAATTGATTTACCTGTAGCAAATATTGTAACACAAGTTTTGGTTGATAAAAATGATAAAGCATTTAAAAATCCTACTAAACCTATTGGACCATTTTATACAAAAGAACAAAGCAAAGAATTAATCAAAAAAGGATTTAAGATTGTTAATGATGCTAGAAGAGGTTACAGAAGAGTTGTTCCGAGCCCATTGCCTAAAAAAATTCTTGAGTTAGAAGTTATAAAAGATTTAATTAGTAAAAAAGTTATTGTTATAGCAGCTGGAGGAGGGGGGATTCCTGTATATTTAGATAAAGAAAAATTAAAGGGCATTGAAGCTGTTATTGACAAAGATTATGCTTCTCAATTATTGGCAAATTCAATCAAAGCAGATTTATTATTAATTTTAACCGGAACTCCTTATATTTATTTAAATTTCATGAAAAAAAATCAAATTGCTCTTAAAAAACTAACGACTAAACAAGCTCAGGATTTAATTAATCAAGGAGAGTTTCAAGACGGAAATATTAAGCCTAAACTGCAGGCTGCTGTTAATTTCGTTAAAATTTCTGGAAAAAAAGCAATTATTACTTCACCAGAAAACGCAGTGAAAGCTTTAAATAATAAGAAAGGAACATTAATTATAAGATGAAAAAATTAAATACAATAATTTCTGGGGCATCGGGCAGGGATTTTGAGAATTTTTTAGTTTATTTTAAAGATAATCCTTTATATAATGTTGTTTGTTTTACACAATCACAAATACCTGGAATAGAAAAAAGAAGTTTTCCGAAAGAATTAGCAGGAAGATTATATAATAAAGATATCCCTTTTTTTTCTGAAGAAAAACTTCCAGAATTAATTAAAAAATTTAAGGTTGATTATGTTTATTTATGCTATTCTGATTTGAGTGCACAGGAAGTTTTAGATAAAGCTTCTATTGTTTTAAGTTCTGGGGCTAATTTTGCTTTGCTTGGAACAAATTCAACTTATTTAAAATCTAAAAAACCCGTAATAAGTGTTACAGCTGTAAGAACAGGATGTGGCAAATCAAGAGTTTCTAAAAGAATTGCATTATATTTAAAAAATAAAGGATATAAAATAGTTAACTTGCGGCACCCCATGCCTTACGGTTCTTTAAAAAAAGAAGAAGTTGAAAAATTTTATACTGAAAAAGATTTAATTAAATATAATGCAACAATAGAAGAAAGAGAAGAATATGAACAATATGTAAAAAATAAAATTCCCATTTTTGCGGGTGTGAATTATAAGAAAATATTAAATGAAGCTGAAAAAGAAGCAAATGTTATAATCTGGGATGGGGGAAATAACGATCTAAGCTTCATTAAGCCTGATTTAAATATAGTCATAGTTGATCCAAGAAGAGCAGGGCATGAAATAAGTTATTATCCTGGGCAAGTTAATCTGAGAATGGCAGACATTATTTTAATTCATAAAATGTCTGGAACAACAAAAGAAAATTTGAAATTGGTTCATGAAAACATCAAAAAAACAAATAATAAAGCGAAGGTTATCGAGATTAGTTCTGTAATAACTGTTGAAAACCCTGAAAAAATTAAAAATAAATCTGCATTATTAATCGGAGATGGTCCTACATTGACTCATGGCGGAATGGCTCATGGTGTTTCTGATGCAATTGCTGAAAAGTATCATCTTAAGGTTATAGATGCTGAAAAATATGCTGTTGGAAGTATAAAACAGATTTATAAAAAATTTTCTCATTTAAAAAAAGTTCTTCCTGCAATGGGCTATAGCAAAAAGCAAATCCAAGAATTACAGGAAACAATTAATAAAACAAAATGTGATATTGTTATAGATGGAAGTTCTTCTGATTTAAAGAGGTTTATTAAAGTAAATAAAAGAATTTATAGTGCAGATTACGATATTATGGATAAAGAATTAAAACAAGTTTATAATGAAATTGATAAAATATTAAAATGTAATTGATTAGTAGTCAGAAAGGTATTTATATAATAGAATCTTAATTAATAAAATCTTGGGGGTTAAAACTATTTTAGAGCAGAATAGTATAATAATTTTATTAGTAATTTTTATCGGGATTCTATTGTTTATTAATGGTTGTAACACGTTACGATTTGAACCAAATGTAAAAGTTGAAACGGGGGCCCCATCGTCAGCATTAAGATTGGAGTTGTATATATCTGATGTTCCAGTCTTAGGTAAAACAGCGAATGTTACGGTTATAATTAATCCAAATTTCGAAAATAAATATAATAAAACCTATGATATTGTTGCTAATATTACCTTACCAAGGGGTTTCGAGTTAGTTAGTGGAGATACTACATGGAAAGGAGCACTAGAACCTCAAATAGAATTTAGTATAGTTGTCAGGGCTATAAAAACCGGAAATTGGACGATAGAAGGTTTTGCAAGAAATCCACCAACCGGGAGTTATTGGGAAGGGGCAAAGGGTTTCATTTATATCACTGTTATGGAGGATGAATCTATAATATGGAATGAACCTTTTTCACAACCAATTATACCATGTGAAGAGGAGTATGTCAATGGAGAGTTAGTTCGTTGCACATTTTCAAAACCGTCATAAGGCGAATCAATTTGAATCAATTTAATTTAAATAATTAAAAAATAACAAAAAATGTATCATAAAAAAAGGACGTTAATAAAGAATTGGATATTTTCAAACCCGAATTTAAAAATTTTTTTTTGGCATTTCTTATAGTTTTAATTATGTTAAGTTTGTATTTATTAAACCCTTGTTTAAATTCAAATATAAATGTGGATTGTGATGAAGAACATTGGACTTTATTTCCATGGATTGTGTCAAAAATAGGTTTTATTATATTTACAATACCGTTTTTTTTGCCAATTCTTCTGACAAATAAATTAAGTTTTATTTTTATTCTACTAAATTTTATATGGATTTATTTACTTATCTCTGTAATTATTTGGATTTGGAGTAAATATATAAATAATAAAAAAGCTATTGTTCTATTATTAATTTCAATTTTATATATTATTTATGCGATAGTTCAAATAATAGCTTTTACATACATTCCTTTAAGATAGTTTTACTACAGAAAAGTTAATGAAAAGATATTTATACTAATTTAGCCATATTTTATAAAATGAAAGACCCGAGGATCGTATTCCTTATTATAATATTGTTCCTATCCACATTTCTTTTGGTTATAAATGACGCAAAAGCTACAAGTATTGATAAAAGCGTAAAAATTGTAAAAAATGATGTTATTGCAGGAGATGAAAAAGCCAGTTCTAACGAATGGCCAGCTTCAGATGCATATTCTTCTTATGGCAATGCAACTGATTTATGGGGATTATCTTGGAATTCTTCTGATATAAACGCAGATAATTTTGGTGTTGCAATTGCCTCAAATATTACCGGCCCCAATAAAGATAGAACTGCATCTATAGGCCATATTAGAATTACAGTTTACTATTCAAGTCAGGATATATGTGCTTAAAAGAAAATGAAAAACTTACTAGAAATTTCAGATTTAAGTAAAAATGAAATATTAAGTTTAATTGAATTGGCAATAGAAATTAAAAAAAATCCTAAAAAATATTCTGAAAAGTTAAAAAACAAGACTTTATTTATGTTTTTTGAAAAGCCTTCTTTAAGAACAAGAGTAAGTTTTGAAGTTGCAATGAATCAATTAGGAGGATCTGCATTATACTATGATCTTTCAAATTCTCCTTTAGCACATGGAAAAGAGACTATAGAAGACACTTCAAAAGTTATATCAAGATATTGCGATGCAATTGTGGCAAGAGTTTTTGAACAAGAGACTTTAGAGAAACTAGCTAAAAATTCTGAAATTCCTATAATAAATGCACTATCAAATGACGAACATCCATGCCAGATTTTAGGAGACTTATTGACTATAAAAGAAAAATTTAATACTTTTAATATTAAATTAGCTTATCTGGGTGATTGTAATAATAATGTTACTCATTCCTTGATTAAAGCATCAAATATCCTTGGATTTAATATGAATATTGCCTGCCCAAATAAGAAAGAATATCTTCCTAAAATAAAATTAGGAAAGATAAAATTATTTCATAATGCTTTAGATGCTGTTAAGGGCTCTAAAATTGTTTACACTGACAGCTGGATGTCATATCATATTCCTAAAAATCGAGGAAAAAAAAGAGTTAAAGATTTAAAGAATTTCCAAGTTAATAATAAAGTAATGAAAAATGCAGAAAAGAATGCTGTTTTTATGCATTGTCTTCCGGCTTTAAGAGGGCAAGAAGTTACTTCTAATGTAATGGATGGAAAAAAAAGCATAGTTTTTGATCAAGCTTATAATCGCCTTCCAGTTCAGAAAGCCATTTTATTAAAATTATTAAATAAATAGAAAAGTTTATAAATAAGATAGTCTTACTGTAAGATAATAAGATTTGGAGGCTAAAATGGAATTTGGAATAACTAGAATGAGTTCAAAAGGACAGGTTGTAATTCCCCAGGATATAAGGGAAGAGGTTAAGGCAGAAGAAGGAACGCTTTTTGTAGTCATGAACGATAAAGACACAATAATACTAAAGAAAATGCAAAGGCCGTCTAAAGAAATTATAATCAAACAAATAGAAAAAATGGCTAAAGAGGGCAGAAAGCGTTTAGAAGCTGAAGGATTAACAGAGAAAGATGTTATTGATATTGCTTTAAAATCAAGAGGAAGGTAGTTAAATGAATGTTGTCTTGGACACTAATGTATTAATACCAATAACTCTTTGGAATTATAGCCTAGCACAAAAAGTGTTATTTCGTTTGTTAAACTCTAATGCGAAGATTTTTACCTCTTTAGATATCTTAAAAGAATATAGTAAAGCACTTAATAGAGATTTTAAAATTTCTCAGGAAGAAATTAATGAGTTTATTCAAAAACTATCTCTATTTTTAAATATTGTAGAGATTGTTGAAAAACTTGAGATTATTAAGGAAGATCCTAATGATAACAAAATTCTTGAATGTGCTCTTGCTTCGAATTCAGAATATATTATAAGTTATGATAAACATTTATTAAAATTAAAAAAATTTAAAAACATAAAAATAATCTCTCCTGTTGAAGCATTAAAAATATTATGAAGAAAAACAAAGAAAAGCAAAGAAAAGAAGCTTTAGTTTTAGTTAAGAAATTATTTGAAGAGGCTAAATCAAGTTTTTCTAAAAATCCTTCTTTATCTAATAAATATGTTAAATTAGCAAGAAAAACTGCTATGAAAGTTAATTTAAGACTTCCTAGAGAATTAAAAAGGAGATTTTGCAAACATTGTTATTCTTATTTAGTTCCTGGAAAAAATTCTCGAGTTAGAATTCATAAATCCCGAGTTATATATTATTGCTTTAACTGCAAGAAATATATGAGATTTTTAAAAAGAAATTAATTTAATTTATTTATATATGCTGAAAGCCCGCCATAATCTTTTTTAAATTGATTGATGATATATTCTATGGCCTCTTTTTCTCTATGATTAAAATCAGATTCTGGACTAAAATTTAATTTTAAACTGCTTGTATAGAATTGTTCTGGAATCTCTGTTAATGCCTTAATAAGATCATAAAAATAAACTCCAATTAATTCTTTTCTCAATTCTTTATTTGAATCATCAGAATGGCCTGCTAATAAAGTATATTTCGTGTCTTTCTTTGAAATAAATATAAAATTATTTGAAGGCATAAATTAAACATAAAGAATAAATTTATTAATTTTTCTTAATTCTTTTATGCATTTCAGGCCATTCTTTTCTGAAAACTTTTTTTTCAAGCATTAAAGCATCTCTAAATCCACGTTTTTTGAGTTCTTTATTTACTATGCCTCCTTGATGAGGATACTGAAACTTTCTTTCTAAAGGTGATTGAAAGCCATGTGAATAATGCACAAGTTCATGAGCAATGGTTAAATCTATTATATATTGAGGAATTTCTTCATTTTTAAACAAAGAATTAACAACTATTTCTGTAATGTTATTCTTTAATTTAATATGGCCGAATTTAGTTTTCCATTTTCCTTTAAATCTGATATTAATTTGATTTACTTTAGGAACATCAATGAATCTTAAATCCCAGATTTCATTTAATCTTTGCTTTAACCATGAATCATCTCTCATTTTGTTAATTTTTTACTAAATTTTTAAAATCAATTCCTTCTGAAATATAAATCGAGAATTCGGAATAATGATTGAATAATGTTATCCAGTATATCTCTTTATCTTTACTTGCGATAATCATTCCATAATTTTCCTTCTGTTTTACTTTAAAACCGCGTTTAGTGTAAAATCTTTTGACAGCATCGCTTAATTTTTCAATGCCATGATAAAGGTTTGGAGGTTTAGTAATTTCTATTAAGCCCATTTTAGGATTGCTTTCATTTGTGCTGACTCTTGATATTGGATACCCCCTTACAAACGTAGGGCATAATTCAGAGACTGCTTCAGAAGCTAAATTTTCTAAAATGCTATTTGGATAAAACTTTTTATGTATTTCTCCAATAGGATGAAAAACTTCTTTTACCATAAGTTAAATAAAATAAAAAGAGTATTTAAAATTAATCTTTCTTAAACTCAGCTATATCTCTTAATAAATCAACATGCCCTAAAAATAATGCCCTGCAGCAGTATCTTGTTAATCCTAGTTCATCCATAACTTTTCCAGGCTCTTCGCCTTTTTCTGTTTTTTCTTTATAAGATTTCCATAAATGAGCTACTGGCTTTGAACACGAAAAACACCTTATTGGAAAGATCATTTTTTTTCTCCTTATCTGTACGACTTTTGTACTTTACTTCTTGCTTTTGAATGTGTATTTGGCTTCCTGGATTCTCTTTGTCTTATATCAGCAACTAATAATTGCCTGTCATAATCTAAATAATTTCTTTCAAGCTGCTTATTATTCGTAAACTGGACTAAGCCTCGGGCAATTGCCAATCTTGCAGCTTCTGCCTGTCCTTCAAATCCACCGCCATTAACCTTAATTTGAATATTAATTTTTTTAGTAACATCATCTCCAGCAATTAATAAAGGCTCCATTATTTTCATTCTTGAAATCTTAGGATTGTAATTATCCAATAACATTGAATTTATTCTTATAATTCCTTTTCCAGGGCTTAAGGTAGCTCTTGCTATTGCCTTTCTTCTCTTTCCTGAAGCATGAATAATTTTATTCATTCTAAATTCTTCCCAAGATATTTTGAGACTTCTTTAATGTAAACATATTTTAAATTCTTTAATTTGCTAATATTTATGTCTTCTAAATTTATGATTTCTTTGTTTTTTAAATCTTCTGGAATTCCTATATGGCAGAATATTCTTTTATAGGCTTCTCTACCCCTGTCTCTTTTCCATGGCAGCATCCCCCTTATAGTCCTTCTTACCAGCATATCAGGCATCTTAAATACTTTAGGTGCTTTGACAGTATCTGTTGGGCTCTGCTTTGCCTTGTATTTTGCAAACACATTTTCTCTTGTTCCGGTTATAACAGCTTTTTCACAGTTTACAACTTGTATTATATTCCCTAATAATGCCTGCTTTGCTGCATAAGTTGCTAATCTTCCTAAAACTAAATTTTCAGCGTTAATTATCATTTTATCCTAGTATCCTTACCTTTTTTCCTTCAGGATTTTCTCTCATTAATTCTTTAATAGAAATTGCTTTTCCAATTTTATTTATTTTTTCTCTTGCTTCATTTGAAAATTTATATGCTGCTACAGTAATTTTTTTATCTAAATTTCCTATGCTTAAAACTTTTCCAGGGATTAAAGCAATCTCGTTATTTTTGGTATATTTATTAATTTTATATAAATTTACCTCCCTCCTTGTTCTAGTTGGTTTATTTAAATCTTCAGCTATTCTCTTCCATAAATTAACCTTTTGTTTACTAGCTAATTTGTTCAAATCTGTTATGAGATCTCTTAGTTCTAATGTGCTCGGGCCTGTTCTTTTTACCATTAGAAATTTATCCTAATAAATGCTTTAAAAGCTTTGCGATTTGCAAAAATATTTTTTAAAGAATGATATGTGAAAGGCACGCTTCACCATAAAATGTTCTACGTGTTGCCAATTCCATAAAAAAAGAATTGTTTATAAATTATTAGTTATTATGTTTATTATGTTAAGGTTAATTTTTGACACGAATATTTATAGTATTATAGCAAAAGATAAGTTAAGTAAAGAAACTGCCAGAAAAATTAAGGAAAGCGATAATTTGAAAATATATGGTTATAAAGCTATCAAAGAAGAAATAAAAGATATTCCTAAATCTTTAAAATATGGAAATCAAAAATATCGAACATTATTAATAAATCTATATTCCGACTTGATAAAAGAGCAATATCCGGAATCGCAAAATATTAAAAAATTATCTGAAATTTATTACAAAGAGTTTAAAAAGTTGGGGGGTAAAAGAAGCTTTAATGATTTAAAGACTGATTTTGAGATTGTAGCGTGTGCAAGCATCCATAAATTGGATTTAATTATTTCTGAAGATGAAAAAACTTTAAAAGGAAATATTGCTATAAAGGCGTACAGAGAAGTTAATTTAAGAAATTTATTAAGAACGCCTAATTTCTATAATTATGAAGATTTAAAAAAGATTATCTAGTTGTTGCTTTTATGAACTCATCTAAAAATTTCATAAATTTTGGGTCTTTTTGAGCCTTCTCCAATTCAATCATTAATTCTTTATGACTTAATCTTTTTATTTTTTCCATATTCTTAACATATTTTTTACCTATTTAAAGATTTTGTTTTATAAATCACAGTTTGCTAATTTACCGTTAAATTTTTTTTGTTCTTGATAATAATATTTTCTACAAAGATAGCTCCAACCCCTATTTTTATATTTTCCACCTAGCAAAGAAGGATAAACCCCTCTGAAAGCTTTATTTTTACATTCATCTTTATAATCACATCTTTTATTCATTTTCATGTGGGAGACACGCTTCAGGTGTTTTTGTTCTACGTGTTGACAGAATTAAAAAGTTAAGCAGTTTGAGCTTCTGCTAATGCTTTTTTATTCATAGTTTTGCTAGCATCCAGTATTTCCATACCAATAAGTTTATCCTTATTATCAAAATCCAGAATTATATTGTCATTCAATTCTATAGTTTTCTTGACTTCACCTTCTTTTATAGTATCTTCTATATAGATATAGGCTGCATCAACTTCTTTATCATATTCAAATTTCATATTTTATATTATGGTTATTATCTTTATATAATTTTTTGTTTCAACGAATTTTACTTTAATTGTTCTATTCTTAATCTCGCCAACAGCTTCTTTTCTATTTTCAAAAGATTTCTTAACATAACTTGGGCGTTTTAAGATATGCTCAACCTCTTGTTTTGTTATACCCTTTGTCTCATTCTTTTTTCAGCGTGATCCGAATAAACAATTTCCATTAATTACAGAAATTCATTGTAATTTAAATAGTTTACTCATTACATCGATGTTTAGAAGGAATGTGGGAGACCATGCAGAAAACCTTAATGTCAATGTATTGCTTAATTTTTATACATCTCTTATATTAGTATAACTACTTTTCATTGATTTGAATCCCCAGTATAAACAAACTGCACCTGTTGGTAATATTCAACCAGCAGTTAAACCTTCTGGACTACATAAACCATTTTGATATAATAAAGATGTTCCGCCGATGCCAAGAGCTAATCCAGCAGCAATTGACAAACCACCTGTAAATTTTTCTCCAAGACTTGATTCTGTATAAACTAAATAACTCTTTTTTCCATTAGGTGTTTTTTCTATAGGATGTTAAGATACTAATCTATCAATCGAAATTTTATTCTCCATTTTAATCTCCACTAATTTTGATTGATTTATCTTAACTTCAAGTGTTTTTAAATCTTTCGCTTCTTAAAAGTGGCAAAAGTGTGGGAGACACACGAGAAACCCTGATTTAATTGTGTACTAAATATATATCTTCTTAACGATATATATTTGTATAATAATACGTAAAAATATATAAAGCTATTTATTAAGAAAGAAAGGTTTATATATCAATTGATATATCCATTATTATGCAACAAATACTAAAAAGTCCGTATGAAAGGTCTCCAACTTTGGATACTGTACTAATGGTAGAAAGAACTATAGAAGATCATAGTGGAGAATTTAATAAGACTAAATTATGGAAAAAATTGCCTAAAAAGGTAATGTGGCAGACGTTTTTGGTTGTTTTAGATTATTTAGAAAACATAAATAAGATAGCTTTTGATAGAGAAGGCAAAATAGCATATATTTGGAATCCGGAATTAGCAAAAAAACTTATGGCAAGAAAGGAAATTAAACTATGATAAAGCCTTCTAAAGTAAAATTTATTTCAGATGAACTTGAAAAAGATTTTAATTCATTAAAGGATGATGATTTCATTAAGAAAGCAATTATTAGAGCAATTCAAGATTTAAAAGAAAATGCCTTTTGTGGAATTCAAATCCCTAAAAAATTATTTCCAAAAGAATATGTGCAAAAGTATGGAATAAAAAACTTATGGAAGTACGATTTGCCAAAAGGATGGAGACTTCTATATACCGTAACAGCGGAAAATGAGGTTGAATTAATCTCTGCTATTCTTGAATGGTTTAACCATAAAGATTATGAAAGAAGATTTGGATACTAAATTTATGATGAAGATGAAAATCACCTTTCCAAAAACTCAGTTAGGTAAATGGTCAGTAGGATTAACTATGTTTTTTTTACTGTTAATTACAGCTTTTTTTACTTTTATGTTACTTGGTTTAGTTACATTTGACGAAGGTCATTGGTGGGATTTAACTGTAGGTATTGCAGTTCCTCTAATTATAAGTGCTTTTATCACTGGAATAATAGCTGTCAGAAAAAATAAAGATCGCTCTGTTTTGGTTTATCTATCAATATTTATAGGTTCATGTGTTATTCTTTTCCTTTTATTACATAGTTTATTTATCAATGATTAAATTATTTTTAAAGAAACTTAACGCCTAATTGGAGTTGCTAAAGGAACTGCTATTTTAGTTGGAATTTCTTCTTTATTCTTCCTCATTAAAATGTGGGAGACAGGATTCGAACCTGCGAAGGCACTAAGCCATACGGTTTCTACAAATTGCCTTAGCCGTACCCATTTGACCACTTTGGTACTCCCACATGCTGAAACTTAAGAATTACTTATTTTAAATTATTTTGCTTTTTTTAGCTTATCAGAGAACTCATCTAATTTTTCATCAAATATGTCCAAGGCTTTCTTAACAATTTCCTCCGGCTTCAACTGACCCCAAGATTCAAGGTAAAAAACAAAATCCTCTTTGCTATTAACAACCTCGACATCATTCATTTCAAGCATTTCTTCATAGCTTTCCTTCCATGTTGAAATATCTTTAATCTGTATATTCTCTCCTTTGACAGTTACAAAATCCTTCAAAACATCTTCAACTCTTTTTAATTTGCCTTTATCCTTTACGTTAAGTGTCGGAAATCCCCTGTAATAAACCAATCCGGGAGAAAATTTAGCATGAACTTTTCCTTTTCCTAATACGGCTGTTGCAGTTAATTCCAAACCTTGTTTTTTTGTCAATTCAACGATAGGCATTTCCTCGTATACGGGGATTGCTTTAGGATCTGAACTTTTTAGCTGGGAAGAATGAACAATGCCCGGACCTTCTGCTTTCAATGTCAATTTTAATTCACATATCGCACATCCCTTTCCCTTGCATTTGCATTCTTCTTTTAGGTTATAACTTTTTAAATCAGTCTTTAAAGGAATTAATCCGAGTCTATGGGCAATAAATTCATCATATAAAGCAGAACTATTTTTATTAAACTCAACTGTGTCAATTGCAAGAATAGGAACTTCTCCAATCATCAATCTTCTTAAGGTATTTGCCAATGCTGGATTGATTCCGTTTATTGCAAATACTAATTTATTTTGAGATTTATTAAGAATTTTAATTTCCATTTTAAGAATGATATTAAGCAAAATTATGGATTTTTAAAGCTTTTGGATTAAGTTTTTAACGGATATCTGATGTACAAGATATAAAAAATATACTCTTCTCGCACTCAGACCCTCCTTCCTCTTCTGAAATGACTTTTTCTTGCTGAATCCGTCGGCATTGGTGTAACATCCTCAATAGTTCCAATTCTAAATCCCTCTCTTGAAAATGTTCTTATTGCAGCCTGTGCTCCAGGTCCTGTATTGTGAGGTCCTTCGTGTCCTCCAGGTGCTCTAACTTTAATATGCAAGGCATTTATTCCATACTCCCGTGCTTGCTCTCCTGCTTTTTTTGCAGCAGCCATTGCAGCTGTCGGACTTCCCTCTAACCTGTGTGTTTTGACAATCTGACCGCCAGAAGACCTTCCTAAAGTTTCTGAGCCAGTTAAATCAGTAATATGAATTATTGTATTATTATAACTAGCATAAATATATGCAATGCCCCATTTAAAATTATCTTGTCTCATTCTTTCTTGGGCTCCTCTTTAACTTCTTCCTTTGATTCTTTTTTTGCTTTCTTTTCCCTGACTTCTTTTTCTTCCTTGCTTTCTTTATTGTATTTTTCCTTTATTAAAATTCTCTCGGCATGCTCTGGATCATTAATGCTAGAGTTTGATAAAAAGTTTATTTTGTTTTCATCATCTAAATTCACCAAGTAACCCGGAACAGTGATTTTCTGGCCATTTACACCAACGTGCCCGTGAACTATAAACTGCCTCGCCTGTTTTGCGCTTAATGCCAAGCCTTTCTTGACAAGCAATGTCTGCAATCTTCTGTCAAGAACATTTCTCACGTTTAATCCAAGCACATCTTCCCTGTCTTGTCCTTGCTTTAATAATCCTATTTTTAATAATTTATTGATTAACTGCTGTCTTTCTGATTCCTGATGCTTGGTTTTGATTGTTGAAAGTATTTTTGCCTGGGCTGTAAATCTTTTTAATAAAGATTGTGCCTTCCATATTTCCTTTTTGTTTTTTAATCCATACTCGATAATTAACGGCCTTTCTGCCTGTATTCTTGAAGCTTCCCAAGGGTGTTTCGGAGGCGAATAATTTTTACGTAATTTTCTAGGATCTCCCATTTACTTTCTCTCCTTCTTCTTATCTTTCCCAGCCTCAGATGCAGCTTGTGCAATCTTGGCCGCTTTTCTTTGAACACCAACGCTTACGCCAGTTCTAAAGTGGCTCCTGGTTCTTTGTCCTCTCACAGGCTGACCAAGAGCATGCCTGATTCCCCTGTAAGATTTAATTTTCTTTAATCTCTTGATGTCAAATTCCTTGCTTAATAATAATGCAGATGATGTTAAATGCAATTCCTTTCCTGTTTCAGGATCCTTTCTTCTGTTCAATAACCATAACGGAAGTTCATTCGGATGCTGAAGCAATGATTCTATTTTTTTAACCTCTTCTTCTGTTAAGGTACCGATTTTTTTATTTCTGTCAAGATCGAGGTAATTGCAAATTGCGTTAGAAAACATGAAACTTACGCCTTTTATTTTTTTTAAGCCGTTGTAAACTGATTTATCTCCAAATATATCAACACTGGCGATTCTGATGATACCTTTCACATTTTCCATTTTTAAACTAAGCTTAGAAATTGATTTATAAAGCTTTTTATTGAATAAGGGGTTTACTTGCTGTATCTATATAGGGGCTTTCCGATTTTGATTGGTTTGTACCTATCCTTATTTAACCTAACAGGAATAGTATAGCTATTCGATGGAAATTTATTCTTGAACAATATTGTTTTTTTAAAACATTCTTTTAATTTATGAGAAAAATTTTTTGATTTATATTATAATGATTACTTAGAACATTTCCAAGGAGTGCAAAAGAGTGGCTTGCCATAAATTCATCGTATCTTAAACTATATTCTATCTCCTCCGAGAAACGATCATCACTTCCAATCGAGTATGATATTATAGGCTCTAAATTTCCAGCTTTCCTAAAATCATTGTCAATAGTTAAGCTTCCTAGGTCTCTGTACAAAATTCTTCTCGGCTTAAATGATTCATCAATCTCCAACAGGGTATTCTGTGCATGTAATTGCAGCAAGATGCCGTTATGAATGACAAAATAATTGAAATGTTGAAGAATTGGAAGGATAATATTGTTTATAGTAAAATCTAAAGGGTCATTTTTTGAATGATCTATAAACAATACTTCCAAAGGAGAATATTTTGGAAAATCTGTTAATTTCATAATAAAAGAAATAAGAATAAATTTATAAATTATATTGGCACATTATGATTACTGCCCGACGAATAAATTATACTTGTCTTCCTGCTTAATTTCCATAATTATTCTCTTGATTATAGTTTTTTCAGGATCCGGCATTAATTTTACCCTTGTCTTAATGTCGCTGAAGTTCTCAAATAATTTTTCTTCCCTTCTCTCAATTAATTCCCACATGTGCTTCTTTCCAATCCCGGGCAATAATTCCAGCTGATGCCTTCTTGTATTTATCGGGGCTGCCTTGTTAAAAAATTCAATAAATCTCTTTTCATGCTTCTTTACAAGTTCCTCTACAACAAAATTCAATTCTTCTTTTGCAGTCTGCGTTAATCTGTCAAAAATCACCTTGCCGTAAATATGATGTATCTTGTCGCGTTTGCCTTCCCCGATGTAAACTTCATCATGAATCTGCAAGAAATTGTCTTTTTTTGGAACTAACTCAAGCAAAACAAAATGATCTCTTCCAAGGGCTTGCGCTATCGGGGTCTTTAAATGTCCTGGTTTTGTGTCCATTGGATGTCCATTGGGCAGGAAATCCAAGACTACTGCATATTCTTCTTTTGCTTGTTGCTTGAACATTTTCTTCTGAGTTTATAATTAACATTTTATTTTAGCACACTAAGTATTTTCTCTAAATCATCCTGTTTTAGTGTTATATTTTCCCCGACAAAAATTAATTTTAATGTTTCCAGATCTTTGGGCATTATATCTATGAGCTTGACAATATGACGCTCCTTTAACCTGGGTATTTGCAATTTTAATATGCTTTCCTTGAGTTTTGTGGAATCCTTTACCTTTGCATTGCTGAATTTATCTAAGTACTCATGAGTTCTTAAAGCCCTTGATTTTAGCTCCTTGTCTCTTTTTTTAATTTCCTCAAGTCTTTCCTTTAATTCAGGAATTGAAATCGGTGTTTCATTTATTATTTCTATGTTTGCCATTTTATGCCTTCTTTAAATGTACTCCGTGTACAATTAAGCTTTTCATTTTATTTCCGTCCATTATATTAACAACATAACAATTTCCCTGTTTTTTAACAACTACCCCGGGTTTGCCATGGAATCTTGGATGATACATTGCCTTCTGGTACCCTGGATCTGCATGCAGTACAACCCTTTCATTATTGTTAAAATTCTGCAAATATTTGGTTAAGCTAATCTTGCCTTTGTTTCTAGGAGACTTGCTTAATTTGCTTCCAGTTTTCCTTCTAAATCCGCCAATACGTTTAGTCATTTTCCCCTCAAAGATAAGCTATAATTTTAATTTATAAAGTTAATGTTTTTTAATAAGTGCAATTAATCTGTAATCTCTCCGAGAATTTTTGCCAGGGCCTTGTCAAGCGCAAAGAATAAGTTAAAATCTATAATTTCTGCGTTAAAAGACTGCCCGTTGATGATTGCCTTTGCCTGTAATTCAAATTTAGTCGCATGAACCTCTTTTAAATGCAAATGCAGGCTTTCAAACTTGCTTGTTTTTTCCTGCATTTTTTTGACGTAATTTCCCGTGATTTTCTTCACTACAACTATCTTAGCAGGCTCCAAGTCCTTAAAACCAGCAAGAGAAATATTCCCCCCAAGCTGCATTATGTCGTCCATATATAATCTAAGAAGGCTAAAGATTATAAAAAGATTTCTTATTTAAACAGAGTGGTAATTAATGATGATTCCTCACTAAATCTAAAAATTCCTGATGTGTTTCTACAAATAAACCTTTCCAACGTTTACCAATCTCATTTTGATTCCAGTCCCTTTTAAAGAGTACTGGAGCAGATCTTCCGCTTTCCAAGGCACTTTCTAGGTTATGTACACCATCGTCTAATAAGTGATTTCCAAATACTGATCCCTTGTTGTGGGTAAATTTATAATAAGAAAATGGAATTTGATTTATTATCACCCAATGTTTTGTATACTCCTCAATTTGTTCATTTGGTTGCGAACTTACTAGATAAATCAGCCTTATCTTAGCTAACTCATTGAGAAATTCTCTTGCGCCTGGAACCAAAGGGGCTTTTAAATAAATTTCTTCCGCATGTTTCTGTTGATAAAATTCAGTTATATCTGAACCATAGTTGTTTGCCAGATCCCAACTTCCAGGCAAGTTTTTTTTTCTGCTTGGATTTTCACGATTCCAAACTTGATTTAAAAAAGGATTCCAATCACGGATAACATCATCTATATCCATTAATTCAGTTTCTTTAGGATTATAAATTAAATTCATCAAATTGATTTGATTAAAAAAATTTATAAAACCTTGCTTACATAAACTGAATCTTTTTGGTATCCTAACTTATAGAAATAAACCCTTGCCCCAATCCCTGATGTAACTAAAATTTTATTTATATCATATTCTTCTTTAGCTATTCTTTCAGCTTCTTGCATTAATTTTGTACCATAACCATGATGTTGTGCATCTTTTTCACTTTTTTCTCCGATAGGAACTAAATTGCCATAAACATGTATTTCTCTTATTCCAGCACTCTTATTCGTTATTTCTGATCTAAATGATTTAAATGGAATTCTTAATCTTATAAATCCAAGTAAAATATCTTGTGAAATATCCTCATAAGATAAAAATATCTCTTTTCCACCACTAGAATCATAATCGTATCTTAATAATTTAACTTTATCAAAATTTATTTTTTTATTTCCTGGTTCCCTGCATCTTATACAATTACATTTTACATCATTTTTTTTCATCAACTCGTGTAAATATTGTCTAAAGTTAGTTATATTTACTCCATCAATTGTAAATTTCGTCGGAATGTCGCGTAAAATTCTCATAACCCTTGTATATCTAGGAATTAAAGGTTTTATTTTTAATAATAAATTAGCTGCTTCTTCTGTACTTAATGGTTTAAATTGTCCTTTTTTATATTGTAGATATAACGGTGTACCAGGCATAACTAAACAAGGGTATATTTTCAATGCGTCTGGTCTGTAATTTTCATCTTCAAATAATTGTTTAAAATTATTAATATCCATTTCTTCTGTTGTTTTTGGTAAACCCGGCATCATATGCATACATGTTTTTAGAAAGCTATCTTTTGTAAGCTGTATGGCTTTTTTAGTATCCTCTAATGTATGACCCCGATTAGTAATTTTTAATATCTCGTCGTATAAAGTTTGTACACCTATCTCAACCCTGGTCGTTCCTAGTTTAAGCATTTGATTTAAATGAGGAATAAAACACCAATCTGGTTTTGTCTCAATATTCATTACAGTACAACGAATTTTAGAAGTTTCATTTCTAAGTTGTTCTTTTTCCAAATTTGAATTGCTTTTTAGTTCTAATAATTTATCTTGTACATTCCTCATAATCTCCTTATTTTTAACTTCATGTGGAAGCATAAAAAATTCTTTAAATTTATTAAAATTAAACTCATTGTTTTCAAAAAACATATCCGAAAAATCATTCATAGCTTTTATTGCATACGTAATAAATTCATCTTGGTAACTAATTTCGTAAGAAGGAAATGTTCCCCCCATTATTATTAACTCAACTTTATTTGGCACATGTTTCATTAAAATATAGTGCTCTAATCTATTAAAAACCTGCAAATAAGGATCAAAATTATTTCTTATGGCCCTCATACTTGCTGGTTCATTACCAGTATAACTTTTTGGAACATCTCCAAAATAACTCATGGGTCCGCCTGGACAAAAAGTACAACTTCCATGTTTACAATTCTCCGGATAAGTCATTATTGCTATTGGTGCTACTCCAGAAATAGTTCTAACCGGTTTGGTTTTTAAATTAATCTCAGGATTTTCTAAATTTAACTCAATATTTTTAGGAATTTTACTTAAATGTAATTTTCTAGCTAAATCTATTTTTAACAAATCTGTTCTTGTTTGCATAATCATCTTAAGAATTATACTTTTTTAAATATTTGCAAAAGTTTAAAAATCATTTAATCAATTCAATCTTATGAAAAAAGAGACCCTTAATCTGCTTTTAAGAAATCCAAATGAAGTTTCAATATGGAAAAGGGCATTTGCTTTTATAATTGACTTGATAATAATACAGTTCATAGTTAATCTGACATTCTACAATTACATAGAAAAAAACATAGGGAATAATATGGGGATCATTGAAATGTATCAATACTTAAGCATAAATTATGAAATGTTCTCGGGATTTTTATTGACAATAAATATTATAACAGCAGTAATCTTGTTAATATACCTGACATTACTGGAATGGAGATTAAATCAAAGTCTGGGAAAGATGATTTTGAATATTAAGGTCATACCGAAAAAAATAACATTATGGCAGGCGTTAATAAGAAATTTGCCAAAGGCTTTATTTTTGATTAATTACGTGTCCTGGATATTCTTGATTGATCTGGTTTATCTGGCATTCACAAAGCAAAGATTTTTTGATAAGTTGGCCGGAACTAGTTTAGTTAAGGTTAAATAATCTTTCTTATACGATTTATACATGGAATCAAGAAGGGAATTGTTAGAAAGGTTAAAAACCAGAGAAGATGGAGGATTTCCTTTGTATAATCTGGAGGAATTAGAAAAATTAATAGAGTTGGGAAACAATAAGGATAATTGGTATTGCCTTGGAAGAAAAACCGAGCAGGAAGGAAACACCATAGAATACTGCATATATGCTTATTCTGCTTTTAGAAACAATAATCAACCCATAGAAAATTGCACAGGGGACTGTGAATTTTATAAAAAACTGCATTCTAAACCGAAAAATTTATAAAACAATTTCTTAACTGTATATTAAATTTTGGGGGTTAAAAATGGTACAACAGCCGGTTCAGCCGATTTTCATTTTGCAAGAGGGAACTCAGAGAAGCACAGGCAGAGATGCCCAGAGGAATAACATAATGGCAGCGAAAGCTGTTGCAGAAACAGTTAGAACTACTTTAGGACCTAAAGGAATGGACAAGATGCTTGTAAGTTCTTTGGGAGATGTTGTTATTACGAACGACGGTGTTACAATACTGGAAGAAATGCAGATTGAACATCCTGCTGCTAAGATGCTCGTTGAAGTTGCAAAAACTCAGGAAAATGAGGTTGGAGACGGAACAACAACAGCAGTTGTTTTAGCTGGTGAATTGTTAAAAAATGCTGAAAAATTAATCGATGATAATGTGCACCCAACTGTAATTGCCCGCGGTTATAGAATTGCGGCAGAAAAGGCCCGGGATTTATTAGAGAACATGGCTGAGCAGATTACTGAGAAAGATGAGGCATTGTTAAAAAACATAGCAATAACAGCAATGACAGGAAAAGGAGCAGAAGGAAGCAAGGAATTACTGGCTGAATTATGCGTTAAATCAGTAAAACAAATCCGAGATAATGATGGAACAATTGATTTAGAAAATATAAAAATAGAGAAAAAAATCGGTGGGGGTGCAGAGAATTCTGAATTGGTGCAGGGGATTTTAATTGACAAGGAGAAAGTTCATTCAGCAATGCCAAGAATGATTAAAAATGCAAAAATAGCTTTATTAGATGCTGCTTTGGAAATAAAAAGTCCTGAAACAGATACAAAAATACAAATAAGCACGCCAGACCAATTGCAGGCTTTCCTCGACCAGGAAGAAAAAATATTAAGAAACATGGTTGACAAGGTTATCAAGAGCAAGGCAAATGTGATAATATGCCAAAAGGGAATTGATGATATTGCCCAGCATTACTTGGCCAAGGCAGGTGTTTATGCTGTCAGAAGAGTAAAAAAATCTGACATGGATAAACTAGCAAGGGCAACTAATGCAAAAATTGTAAGCAATTTAAATGATTTAAATGAGCAGGATTTAGGCTATTCTGGAATAGTTGAGGAACAAAAAATCGGGGATGAAATGATGACTTTCGTCAAAGAATGCAAAAATCCGAAAGCAGTTACCTTACTTATACGAGGGGGAACAGAGCATGTCATAGCAGAATTAGAAAGGGCTGTTAAAGATTCCTTAGGAGATATTTCAGCTTCATTAAAAAACAAGAAAGTTGTTGCTGGTGCCGGCGCAGTTGAAATGGAACTAGCAAAAGAATTAAGAAATTACGCAAACAAATTATCTGGAAAAGAGCAATTAGCTGTATTGGCGTTTGCGAATTCCCTTGAAATAATCCCAAGAACATTGGCGGAAAATGCAGGTTTAGATCCAGTTGATATGTTAACAGATTTAAAATCAAAACACGATGCAAATGAAGGGAAATGGTTTGGAATAGATGTTATGAAAGGAAAATTGTTTGATGCGTGGAAAGCCGGGGTTATTGAACCATTGAAGATTAAAACACAGGCTATTCAATCAGCTTCAGAAGTTTCCGAGTTAATATTAAGGATAGATGATGTAATTGCTGCTAGTGGAAGCAAGGATAATGTTCCGCAAATGCCTCCTGGCGGATATGGCGGGATGGAATAAGATTTTCTTATCATAAAATTATGGCTTTTAGCGTTCTTTTATTAATCAGCTAATGACTATAGTAACCGCGCAAAAACAAGAATTCTACTGAAATATGCTATATCTTATGTAGATATAACCGCGCAAAAGAAAGATAAACAAGAAGAATTAAAAGTAATTAAAGTTATGGATGGTTGGGCTCATGCCGTTCAAGTTTTCGAAAAGGCAACTAAAGAAAAACCAAATTTACAGTTTTTTTTATTAGAATTAGATATTGTTAGAGAAAGGCTTAATATAACTGGTTACACAAGGGGTCAAGAGGAAAAAGCAATTTCTGATTATGCAATAGCTGAAAAGAGAAACCAAGGAAAGAAAGAATATGATGTCGTTCTCGTCGGAGTTGATGCTACAAATGATTTAAGAAAGGCGTATCCAAACTATTTTGCAGACACCAAGGAATTTTTAGATTATTTAAAGAAAATAATAAATAAGGTAGAATAAAAACTAAGCACTGAATGTGACAAAAATGAATAAGGCAACATTTATATATTAATTTTATTACTTAATTTTAATAAAAAGGTGGTATGATGGCTAAAGAAAAAAAAGAAAAAGCTCCTTCTGACTTATTAAGCTTGAATATTGAACTGCAAAAAAAGAACATTGAGCTGTTGCAGGCAATGCATAATCTGACTGAGACTGTAAATAGCCTAACTCAGAGGATGGATAATTTAGTCAATGTTTTCGAGGAAGCTGCCAAAAACGTTGCGAATGTTGAAGAAAGCTCAAGGGTTGTTGAATTAGCTACAAAATTAGAAGAATTGCTTGAACAGAATAAATCACTGGCAAATGGCTTGCTCTTATTGGAAAGGTATGTAAGAAGCAAATCAATCGAGCCTGGCAGAAAATTATGAAAAAAATAAAGTTCATTGTTGATAAGTTCAAGGAGCGGGACAGAAAGCAACTTGATTTTATTAAGAAAATCATTAGATATAAACCAAGCAAAAAAGATGAAAATGTTTTGTTCTTGAGAAAATTTACTTTGGCAATATTACAGCAGTATAATAAGGAATTAAAATTCAGCAAAGGGAAAAATATTCAGAATTTAGAGCATGAATTGCCCCAAGTACCTAATAAATTAAGATTTGATTTAAAAGTTTCGCAAGCACCATCTCCAATAAATTTGAATGTTAATTTGGAACCATTAAAGAGATTAGAAATTTAATCTGTTTCAACTTTTTCATATGAAATTGAGATTATATCTTTACAACTAGGACATCTTAATTCTAAATCTGTCGAAAAATAATGGACCCTTTGGTAAAATAATTTTTTCTTGTATTTATTATCACATTTGCCACATTCAATTTCTGCTATGATAGAACTGCTAAAAGGAAAATAAGAATGCCTAATTTTAACCTTAGAATTTTTAAGATACCCTTCTCCAAAAGTTATGTCATCAATACTATTTTCTAATGTTCCTCCAGATGAATTTTTTAAAAATTCTGGTAATTCTCTTGTTCCAATTGCATCTATTTGCATAATATAACTCATTAAGAAATATATAAAAACTTAACTATACCCGGGTAATATTAACTTGTTCCACCCTCCAATTGGGATTTATATCAATATCCTGTAATTTTAAATTATCATAATATTTTTTATTTGATTTGTACTGCAAAATTCCTGCATATGCTATCATTGCAGCCTGATCTCCAGAATATTTTACAGGAACAAAATAAAGTTTAGCTTTTCTTTCCCTGCACATTATATTCAGCATCTCAATTAATCTTTTGTTTGCAGCAACCCCGCCGATAAGCAAGGCTTCTTTTTTATTCACATGTGCCATCGCCCTCTCAGTAACTTCTGTCAGCATTGAAAAATAAGTTTCCTGCAAACTGTAGCATAAATCCTCTTTTGAGCAACCTTTTTTAGATAAGTCAATTGCTTTGGTTAATATGCCTGAAAAACTTAAATCCATTCCCTTGACAACATATCCCAAATCAATATACTTTCCTTTTTTAGCTAATTCCTCTATTTTAGAACCTGCAGGAAATCCTAAGCCAATTATTCTGCCAAATTTGTCCAATGCATTTCCTATTCCTGTATCTAATGTTTCCCCAAAAATTCTGTAATTTCCTGATTCAAATGCAATTATTTGCGTGTTTGCCCCTGTTGCCAGAATAAAAACAGGATCTTTTGCTTTTGAGAATAGTTTTCCTATCTCCAAATGCGCAACCAAATGATTTACTGGAATTAATGGCGCATTTAATTTAGAAGCAATTTCTTTAGCAAATCTCATTCCCTCCAAGAGACACGGTGCCAAACCAGGACCAGAAGATAAAGCAATTACACCAACATTTTTTAAATCAAATTCTTTATTTAATTTTTCTAATAACAACGGGAATATTTTTTTATGGTGCAGTGCCGCATCCGAAGGAATTATTCCTCCGTCTTCTCTTGTGTACATATCTCTATTTTCAAAGATTATCCTACCTTTATCATCGACGATTGACAAACTAGCTGTATGAGCGGTTGTCTCTATACCTAGGCATATCATATTAAGCATAATTTTTTAAATGTTTAAAAATACTTCTAATTGATGGAAAAACAATATGAGGAAAAATTACTTAATTATATTAAAGAAAATAAAATCAAAGCCGAGCAGATATTTTTTGAGGAGTTGGTTGATCACAAGGAAAATGTCCTTGAGACAATTAAAGAAAAGGATATTAATTTTAATGATATTGTTAAAACAGTCGTATTTATAGATTTGAATAAAGAATCAGAATATGGAAATGCTGTAATCGGGATAGTTTCTGCAAATTCCCGCGTTAATAAGGATAAATTAAGAAGTGTTAGTAAGTCAAAGATTAAAATTGCTTCAGCCGAACAGGTTTTAATTTTAACAGGTTATCCTGCCGGCGGTGTTCCTCCCTTTGGGTTTAAAGCTAGATTTTACATGGATAAAAATTTGAAAAATAAAAATGAGGTTTATGCTGGCGGCGGAAGCACTAGAACTTTAATTAAAACAACAATTAAGGAAATTCTTAAAACAAATAAAGCTGAGATTGTTAACATTTCAGAGTAGTTACAAATAGAAAGATTTAAAAACCATTATTTCTATATCGTCTTGGGGTTAAAATGAAGCTTCCAAAATTTACAATATTGTTTTTAGCATTATTCGGAGCAATATTCTTAGGAACAATAATACATGAAGGTGTTCATTTAGTTCAGGCAGAAGAAGTTTATTCAATGTGTTATGATATTGGACAGAAAAGCTTTATGCATGTTGAGGGTGACTTGGGAAACAAGCAAACAGCTGCTTTGGAGATTCCAGCTTATATTATTTCAATACTGACAGTTTTGGTGTTAATTATTTGTATTATAATAGATTTTAAATTTAAAGATTAAAAATAAAAAACTTTATAAACCATTAAAAATGCAAACAATCGGGGTTATAAATTATATTCATAAATTAAAAGGAGAATAAATCAAAAATGGCAAAAGCAAAACCACACTTAAATTTAATATTCGTAGGTCATGTAGACCATGGAAAGAGTACTACAGTTGGTAGACTTTTATATGATTCTGGGGTTATAGATGAGCAAACATTGAGAAAATTGAAGGAGAAGGCCCAGGAATTAGGAAAAGCGGGTTTTGAATTTGCATTTGTTATGGATCAGTTAAAAGAAGAAAGAGAAAGAGGGGTTACAATTGATTTAGCTCATAAGAAATTCTCAACTGCAAAATATGATTTCACAATAATAGATGCTCCTGGGCATAAAGACTTTATTAAAAATATGATTACAGGTGCTTCACAGGCAGATTGCGGCGTTTTGGTTGTTGCAGCTTCTGACGGAGTAATGGCGCAGACTAAAGAGCATATTTGGTTGTGTAAAACTTTGGGAGTGGGACAATTGGCAGTTGCAGTAAACAAGATGGATATGGTTAATTACGATGAAAAAAAGTTTAATGAAGTTAAAGAAGATGTAAACAAAGTATTAAAAATGGTCGGATATAAGCCAGACCAAACAACTTTTATCCCACTAAGTTCGTTAAAGGGAGAAAATATTACAAAGAAATCTGAGCAAATGTCATGGTATAATGGTCCGAGTTTAATTGAATTATTAGATTTATTTAAAGAACCTGAAAAGCCAACTAATTTGCCTTTAAGATTGCCGTTGCAAGATGTTTATAACATCACAGGAATAGGAACAGTTCCAGTCGGCAGGGTTGAAACAGGGATAATGAAGGTTAATGATAAAGTAATTGTAGTGCCGGCAAGAGAAGGTAAAGGGGTTACTGGTGAAGTAAAAAGTATTGAGATGCACCATGAGCAATTGCAGCAAGCAGAGCCGGGAGATAATATAGGATTTAGCATAAGGGGGGTTCAAAAGAAAGATATTGCAAGGGGAGATGTTTTAGGGCATATTGATAGTCCTCCAACTGTTGTTACAGAATTCACTGCACAAATAGTTGTATTAAATCATCCAACTGTTATTACTGTCGGTTATACACCAGTATTCCATATTCATACAGCGCAGGTTGCATGCCAATTTACAGAACTAGTCAAGAAATTAGATCCTGCTACAGGGCAGACTTTGCAGGAAAAACCGGATATGCTGAAGAATGGTGATGCGGCTATTGTGAAAGTAAAACCAGCCAAGCCGTTGGTTATTGAAAAGCAATCTGATATTCCGCACATGGCAAGATTCGCAATAAGAGATGCAGGAAATACAGTGGCAGCTGGAATGTGCATTGATTACGTGAAGAAACAACTTTGATTCTTTTTATTCTTTTTATAGTAGTTACAAAATAGAAAGTTTTATAAAGTGCCTTTCTTAATAATCTTAAGAGTAAGTTAAAAAATGAACAAGATTCAGAAAATAGAACTTGAAAATCTAATTAAAGGTTTTTTCAAGGAACATGAAGATCAAGTTTTTCAATTAGAGCGTAATGCTGATAAGCTTGGTTACAAAACATATAGTCTACCTCTAATGTCTTTAAATGAACTCGAACTTTCTGGTATGAAAATTTGTGCTATTGAAAAGGAGGTAGAACTTCCATTAGATAGAAAATTTAATATTTTTAACAAAATAGTTTTGAGATACCACCTTTATGCTGGTGGGGGCGGACATTTTAAAAAAGCTCGTTTTCCATTATTTATGGATTACTCCGATGTAAAAAAACAACTCCAATCTTATCTAAATTTATTTCTTAATTGAATTTTTAGGTAATCAATACATCACATTATAATTACGTGAAGAAATCGATGCAGTAAATTTTTCTTTTTTATTTAACAAACTTTATAAACCATTGATTTTCTAAAAGACTATGCCAAAAACAAGAATAAGTTTAGCAACAAATAATATAGATGATTTGAATGAAATAACTAAAAGTATAGTAGACATTGCTGAAAAAACCAAGACAAAATTATACGGGCCAATTCCATTACCGACGAAAAGATTAAAGATAACCACAAGGCAGAGCCCAGATGGCGAGGGAAAAGCCAGTTTTGACAGATTTGAAATGAGGATTCATAAAAGGCTTATCGATATAGATGCTAATGAAAGGGCATTAAGATTAATAATGAGGGTTCCTATCCCGGAAAGCATACAGATTTCTATTGGCGTAATTGAATAAATTTATATATTGTTAAAAAGTTTTTATTTCTTAAAGCCGAGGTGGCACAACCTGGTACTGCGCAAGATTTCATAATGCGAACCTGGAAACTAGGTTAGAGAGCTTGTGCCCGCAAGGGCTTGAGGGTTCAAATCCCTCCTTCGGCGTATCAAAATATTTATAAATAGTTAATCAAACTTTTATGCTATGAAATCTAAAAATAGCAATTTAATTACAATTTTAATTGCCGTAGTTATAATAATTGGATTAGTATTATACTTTAATTCGTCTAAAGAAAAAACAACATTGAATGTTTCTGGCTCCTCAACAATAGAAGCACTGGCAGATGAAGCAAGTGTTTATATTGGCATTGAAACCTTAAAAAAAGCAGCAGAGGAATCAAAAAATGAAAATTCCGAGATAAGCGAGAAGGTGTTAAATGCATTGGAATATGCCGGAATAAACAAGGAAAACATTGAAACCTCTTCTTATAATATTTATCCAGAATATGACTGGAGCAATAATAATCAAGAATTAAAGGGCTACAAAACAAGCAACATACTAAAAATAACAACAAGAAACTTTGATGAAATCGGAAGAATAGTTGATGTAAGCATTGATAACGGCGCCACATCGATACAGAGCATTAATTTCGAGTTATCTGAAGAAAAGCAAAATGAATTTAAGCAGGAGGCCATAAGCAAAGCAAGCGAGGATGCCCGAGCCAAAGCAGAAGCAACTGTTCAGGGATTGGACAGTGAATTAGGAAGGGTTAAGCAAGTCACGGTTTCAGACTATAATTATTATCCATATCAGTATTTCTTGGCCGAATCTGGAGGAGGGATAGAAGAAGCGAGAAAGGCGGCGGATATTGAAATAGCCCCTAGGAAATTAGAAGTGACTGCAAATATAAATGTTGTTTTTGAATTAAACTAAACGTCGCGAAATTTTGATATTTGTTTTAATATTGCCTGATTAATAAAATCCTCTTCATCGTGAAACATCCTTGTTTTTTCCACTATGCTTTTTATACTCTGCATTAACTGCGAGTTTATTTTAATTGTATGATCCATTTTATCACCTCTTCAATAAAACGTTTGCAAGAAGTTTATATAGTTTTTTCTTTCCCATTTTTCTCTACCGAAAGGTTTATATACTAGTATGACTACTGATAAGTAACAATAAATAAGGAGGTTAATAAAATAACTAAAATGACACAAGAAAATCAAACTCAAGGTTCAAATTTAGAGGATAGACTGTTACAGATAGGTAACTTAAATCATTTAAATAGACAGATAGATAAAACAAAATCGCCATCTGATCGTTTTCAACTTTATTCTAATTTAGCTGAAATATTAAGCGGCGGAGGGAAAGAGAATCCAGAGGACTACAAAAATATTTATGGAGACATAAGAGTAAGTCCTGAAGAGGCTGTAAGATATGCTAGTGAGGGAATGAGCTCAAGGGCACACGATGCAGAAGAATTATATAAACAAAACAAAGAGAAAATAGTTGGGGAAGTTAGTTCTTCAATGAATGATACTTTAAAAGGTTCTAAAAACAAAGCAGAAGCTGCTCAAAGACTATCACTTTACTTCACAGATTTAATAAAAGTTCCTGAAGTAGATCAAGCAACTCTTGATGAAATGGCTCAAGACAATTTGGCTAAAAGAGTCGGTGTTAGCATGAACTTCAGTGCTCGTGGAAGCATGGATAAATATGCAGAATTGCAGCAAAGAATGTACGCTGGCGAATTCATAAAAGAAGCAAAGAATGGAAATGAAACAACTTATGTTGTTGATGAAAGTAAATTAGGAAAAAATATGGACAACATCATATATGGATCCACGGTCTACAGTAACAGCAAAGCAATAGAACAAGCTAAACAAAAAGAAGCTCAGAAAAAAGCTTCTTAATTTTTCTTTTTTTAAAATGACAGGAACATTAGTACAAAGAATTGAAAGAGAAATAAAAAAATGTAAAAGAGAGTATCCTGAAAGCTGGGCAATGAAATATTTTGGTAATTTTATGTGCCATCTGCCAGAGGGCTTATACAGAAAAGGCAAGTTTTATGACTCTGACTTCAAACAATGGGGAGAAAAGCATAGTAAGCTCATGAAAAGTCAGACCATCGGACAAGTTCATCATGTTATAGACAACATTATATCCAAGAAAGGCATAGATTTAGAAAATATGATTAGACTGCAAATAACTTGGCGGGAAAAGAAAGATAATACAGCTCTTTCTGAATTATATGATATAGCTACCCCTATTTATATAAAATTAAGGGAGATGGGTTACAATCATTACCCTGATTTGACTGCTTAAAATGACAAATCTAATTTTATTTAATTCAGGTCAGGCAGCCGGATATTTTATTCTACAAAAGATTGGGCAATCTATGCAAGATGCCGCAAAAGCTAAGATAATCAATTATAGTTGGTTACAGGGACATTTAGAAGATATTGGTGTGCTTGGAACAGTCACTGCTGCAGGCTTAACAGTTGCTAAATTATTTTTTAATGATAATAAGTACGCAAGACTGGCATCGGTATTTGTTCCGCCGATATTAGCGACAATAGATGAGTTAAAAATTTTGAATCTAAATCCAAAAACAACAACATATGATCCGCAGGACATAGCATCTTTCTTTGCTGGAAGTTTGCTCGCTTATGGATTGTCTAAGGCAAATGATGAAGGTGTTTTCAAGAAAATGTTTAAGAAAAAATCACTTGAAGGAACGATAGAGGCGGGAAAATGACAAGAACATTATCACAAATAATAAAGCCAAAAATAAAGAAAATTGCTACGACAATAAGTACGGGCATCTTGGCCCTTCATCTATTGACTCAAACAAATCATAGCTTGAATAATCTTTATCATCATTTCCTTCCGGACAAACAACGACAAGAGTTTGTTAGAGAATTTGGATTTCCCCTCAAAGGTTTTGACAGTGATATAAGCGGATATATGGGAACTGGACTATATACTATTGGGGATGTTATATATAAAGAAATGTTGGAAAGGCCTTTTAGTCTATCTTCTCTTTCAATAAGGTCTCCAAATTATTTTAAGGAATCAATATTTGATCAGATTGGATACATAATAACAACTGATAATGGTGGCTATTACGATCCTATAACAGGAGCAATTGTTGTCGAGGATGGTTCTCCTAGTGCGCTTCATCATGAAATAAAACATAGGAAAACGTTTGAAATTGACAAAATTCATCCAGAATTCTTAGAAAGATGGAAAAATCTGGCAAAAAGAAAGAACGGCGAGTCCATTTACAAACCCGGCTTGGAGCAGATATGTTTAAGATTTAGGCTGTTAAATAAGTTAGTTGATAATCCTTCAAATTATGAAGAAAATAATAGATATGGGTTCGTAAGTGATTATGCGAGAACAAATGTTTATGAAGATATTGCTGAATTGTGTGAGAAAGTTGAAAGTATATCTATACAGGGGGGGCTAAGTGAACTGTTTGATTACAGCCCAAAAACACATCAAAATCTTAGACCAAAAATACAACTTGCGCAGGAATATGGACTTATACCAAGAGAATTTGAAGATTTTATGGTCTTGACTTTAAAATATAGAAATCTTCATGGAGAGAATGGTTATTATGATAAATCTGGAGCTGAAGAATTTTTAAAGAATTTGGACGCGTTTGCTAAAAAACACCCTCGAAGTGTTTATACTGCTGATCTGAGAGAAGCAAAAGCAGGCGTGTACCAGAGTATGCTTGCGCTTAAAGATGTTAAAGATAAAGATGGGCAAAAGAAATTAATAGGATTATACAAAGATGTTCTTTTATCGCCATACAAGGACCGGGTAGCTTATGGTGTCAGTCTAACTAGATTAAAGGATTTGTATCGCAACCTTGGAGATATAAATAAATATGAGATATATGCTAAAGCAGATACTTTGCATTCCGAGAGATTCTTTGGGGGTTTTATGATGTTAAGCAAAGAGGGGGTTAATGATTTCTTAAAGGAAAAAGGAGAACTAAATTAGAAATAAAATGTCATATATAAACAGAGCACCAAAACGCGAATTAGCTGATATCTTGGCAAGAAATTTAACCGAATATGAGTTTAGCAATCCGGAATATAAAAGAATGAATTTAGAAGAACTTGAGAAGGCAAAGACAAAATTTTACTGGTCAAAGTATAACAGATTTATTAGGGAGAATGAAGAAACTTTGCGTCAGAGAATAAAGGAAGAGAGATTAAAGAGATTTGATCAATCTAAACCCTCTCAAGAAGATTTAGACAAGCAAAGAATTGAAACATTAGTGCAAAGTTCTCAAGATTCTTTACAAGAAAGATTATTCTAATTTCTTGACTAAATTGGCCATTTCGCCGATGAATTTATCAGCCCTTTCCTGATACATCTCAATGAACTTCCCGGTTATATTCGCTGTTTCACCATGACTTAGGTGATGCGCAACTGCATAAATTTCTTTGTACCAATCAACATACTTGCTATTTAACATTCCTTTCTTGACGAAAACATCATTCAATAATTGGGGGATGTGCTCCGGACTCGGAGGAACTTGCTTTGCCGCCATTAATGCTGCATGTGAACTGTCAACCATTGCCCAATATAATGCATCCAATGATCCAATTAAATGCATCTTGCTTCTTGACATATGAAATGGCGCCCTTCTCAATGCATTATAAATTGCCTCCGGGCTTGGTTTTATTTTTCCCCTGGCTAATAAAACTTTTAATGGCTCAAAAAATCCTCCAAAATCAATTAACGAAACGCCGTATCTTACAACATTTATGACAACCGGCTCTCCTATTAATAACTCATTCCAGAATGTTGATAATGTTACGGTATTGACATGCAATTTTTTAGGATATTTTAATGAGGCTGTTAATTTCCCTAATTCTTCCCTGTACCATGCAATTAATTCCTGGTCCCATTTAATTACAACATCATCAACTATGATTATAATATCAACATCGCTTTTAGTCTGCTGTGTTTCTTTTGCAGTACTTCCGAAAAGAACTATTGACTTGACAACTTCGCGAAATTTCTGGTAAACTTTAGTTGCGTAATCATAAGCTATATCATAATCCCTAAATGCCTGCTCTTTTTTCAAACTATCATCCTCTTTTTTATTTTAAGCTGCTAATTCCTTTTCCTTTAATGATTTATTTGTTTCTAGCTTTGTAATTAGACTATCCATCTTTATTAATTCCTTAACCCACTGGTTTTGTATGTTAAGCTTATATAATTTTGCATTACCAACTTTTCTTGTAAATAAAACTATATTTTTTTTAATTAATTGAGGCCATATTTCTGAGAAAGCTGTCCATCCGACATTAGAGTTCTTGGCTATCTCTGTCATGCTATAATCCATATCCCTTGCTATTATTAGAAAATCTAATACTCTCATCAAAGGGTAATCTCCAAAGTACTCTAAAAATACACTTTTCTCTTCATTATTTTCCATGTCATAAATTAAAATTTGGTTATATATAAACATTTCTATTTTAATAGCCTTAATTCATAAAACGAAAACTATTTAAATAACAACTCCCTTTTAGAAGTTGTGGAAGAGCGTTTAATTATTAAAAAATTTATTGCTAGGAAGTTATACAGAAAGAGAATGTGGCTGCATAAACATACAAGTATTCATAATTTACCGAAAGGGTTGTCTAATGAGTTGCGGGCATCAAAAGAAGTTAGAAAAGCAATAGATGATCTCATAAAAGAACAGATATTATTAACCAAACCCACCCATTATGGATTAGAAGTTAGTTTAAACCCAAAAAAAATAAAAGAGATTGAGGAATTGGCATTATAAAATTTTATTGGTTCGGTGTTCCGGCAAATCTTGACCTGTCGCCAGGAACTTGTCCTCCTAATTCCAATGGCAGATTTGAAAACCCGCCTCCGTACATTGCAAAGTGCTGTTCTGGTAGTGTAGGACCATAACCAAGTCCATACTTCCCTTCTGTTTCCCAAACATCTTTCCAGTACGGCATGGTTTTATATGTATATAAAGGTGACTCAAAGTATTCTAAAGCATACAAATGAGGATTTTCTTTGAACTGTGCGACAAATGCACCTGCCTCAACAATAACATTTCCCTTGTCAAATTTAAAGCCTGCTTTCTCCAAGATTCTTAACTGGTCTTTTATAGGAGCATTTCCCATTCCAGGGGGAAGATGTGCATCATTAAATCCGAAATTATCTGTGATGTGAACTTGTTTTACATAAGGGGCTATTTTTTCAGTTTCTCTTTTAATATCCTCTTCTGAATACCCTTCTTTCCTCATGAAATTAATATGGCCGACATCCCATGTAACACCAATTAATTTTTCTGCTGTTTCTTTGGCTTTGTCTGCAGAAACATTTTTTTCCTTCATTAATTTTTCTGCAAATAATTTCCTGGTTTCCTCAACTGTCTTGGCCATTTCAGATGCCCTTCCCAAAGTCAATCCTGGCTGATAGTTTTCAAGGACAATTATTGGTGTATGCTCTTTATATTTTTTATAAGCATCAAGAGCCGCATTTGAAACTGTTTCTGCTGTCTTTTCCTTGGCCAACTTATTCGAAGGTGTCCACACTTCCGGTGTTGGCGCTTCACTTAGCTTAATTTGAAGATTTCTCATGCCATCCACCAAAGCTTTCTGGTATTCATCATTGTATTTTTCAATCTGCGATGCTGTTAAATCCCTGTTTTTAAAAGTTGTATCCTGCAATCTCTTTATCTTAATCAAATTCGGGTCTTCCCTGATTTCTTTAATAAGTTTATCCGCCTCTTCTTTTTTATTATCAGGAACATATTTCAACTGATTGAAAATTTCATTTAAATTAGAATAAATATGCTGATCCAATTCAATCATATGCGCCTGCAGCCTTAATTTTTCTTTTTCCAGATTCTCTTTTAATTTTTTTTCATCTGAAGTCAAAACATTTTCCTTGTTTGCTTCTTCATATGGTGCGAGTTCCCTCATAATCCCAATAAATCTATCGCCGACTTCTGCTTTTTGCCTCTGATATTCGAAAACCCTTAATCTTTCCTCATCCCATGTTGTCTGATTCATGCTTTTTAATCTTCTTTCAGGTGCCCATACTTCCGGGCCTGCAGGATATTCCTTGACCTCTCTTCTTATCAAATTAATCTGTCCGGTTTCCCTGTTTACAATTCCAATGTTTTCCTGAATTTCATATTGTCCTGGAAGTATTTCCTTAAAAGCATTTCTTCTTTTTAATTCATCTATGACATTTTTATCCATTTTTTTATACTCGTCATTATCCAGTTTTCTCCACTGCTCTCCGGGCATCATTGTATTAATGTGAAAATTAATCGGCGTATTCCCGTCTTCATCTAAATCATGCGCCCTTTCAACAAAGAACTTGACCTGGTTTTCATTTTCTTTTCTTGCTTCTTCCTGCCATCCCTGCTGCGTAAATCCTGCCAGGTCAACTATCGGGGCATGCATTGTTGCCCTTGCTCCTGTTAATTTAATTAACCTGTCAATCTCCTTGAAATGCTGCTTTGGAATCTGCTCAAGTATTTCTGGATTAACCATGGAAATATCAACGCCAAGAACGCCTGCATTTAGCCTGGATGTTGCCTCTGCAATCTGGTTTGCTGTCTGCGGGCTTGTTGGGGCTCCCAAGGCATACTGCGGAACATAAGTAGAATCCATGTTACTCAAATATTCCCTTTTAAACGGAAGTACATTTCCAAAATAGTCTTTCTCGCTCATTTTAGCCTTGCAATATACCTGCTTTTTTCATCTTTCTTTAACTCATCTGTTATTTTAGCCTGGTATATTAATATTTTCTCCTCTGACGCGCCAGGCATGCTCTCTCGTAATTTCTTGCCTAAATTTTCTTTTTCTATCTCTGTTAAAGATGATTCCGGATTTAAAATGCTTTCCCTTACTAAATTTTGTTTCATAATATCTGTGTTAAATGAGCCCTCCAGTGTCTGATAATCAAATGACTGCTGGGAGTACAAAGCAAGATTTGAATAATTTGAGTTGCTTGAGTATCTAAATTCGCCTAAATCTTCCTCATTCTGTCTTATTGCCAAATCAGGCCTTGCTGCTTGTCTTTGGGGCAAATTTCTCTGTATCTGCTCAGCATCTAATTCATTATCATCAATGTCTATTTCCCTTGAAATTTTTCTTAATGAAACATCAACATTTAACTTAGATTCCAGATCTTCCTCGAATTCCTTGATTAATTCCTTGACTTCATTAATTAAATCTTCATCATCAAGCTCCTCCAATAACCCTTTAAGAAATTCAACCTTCTCCTCATTAGTTTCAAGTTCTTCTAATTTCTTTAAAATATTCTTAAAATCCATCATAAATCATATTAAATTCAGGGATTTATTAATCTTACCAAGCAAACATACCGTGGCTTTTCTTGTAAATATCATACATTTTGTAGCATTTTGCCTTGGCATCTTCCTTTGCAGCTTCCCTTAATTTTTTTTCCTGAAAACTTTTATCAAATGAAGGTGACTTGAAATTTAACGTATCATAAACATATCCAAAGGGCTTAACAGCTTCCTTAAATCCCTTGGCTAATCCTTTAAATCCCTCAAATGGATTTGGTGCTTTTGGCTCTTCTTTTTTTTCTGACTCTGGTTTTCCTAAAAAATACTCTATATCTTCCTGAATTTCTTTTAAGCTTACTTCAGTCATTCCTTCAATTAATTCCAAGTCTTCTTCGGTTTTTAGCTTGTCCATCTCCGCAAGCTCTTTATCTGTGAATGAATATGCCCTAAAATTAACCTGCGTTTTTCCAGAATGCAAATAAATCAGGCCCTGCTGCGACTGCGTGGCCTTCGGAACTGTTCTAAAAAGAATTTCGGTTTCAATACATGAATTATAATTGGTGCCAAGGTCAAGGTTAGCATAGTCTTCATTAACCTGCCTCGGATCTATCTTTTTCTTTCCCATTAAAGTTAAGTGAATTTCAACATTGTTAAACAAATTCACGATATTCGGATTATTTGGACCGAAATTATTCATGCCGAGTTTTTTGGCTGCAATCAGATACGGCTTGACCCATGCAGTATAATACTTTAATGAATTAACCTGCGACTTAAGATATGCCCTCTCAATATTAAAACGCTTTCTTAATTCCTTTTCCGAGTAATCTTTCCATTTTAAATATTCATTCAGCCTTGACTGCAAAATTCTCTTTACCCTATCATTTAAATCCAGGTTCTTAACATCTTCTTCGCTTTTCGCATAAATAAATGCATCCCTTAATGTGACAAACTGCAATTCCCTGGCCAGCATGTTAATGCTTCCCCTGCCTCTTTTAATATCAACCTGATCCATCCACAAAACCCTCAATGCAATCTCGGCACTTTCTTTTTTATCTTTATTTTCTGATTTAATGTCATCGTATGTTCCCAGCCTTATTTCAAATTCCCTTAAGTCATAGATTAAGTTTATCACGCTTCTAACAACTGTATTAATTGTGCCCATCATTTTCATTGCCTGTTCCTGCATCCTTGTTGCCTTGGTTCCAAGATCAGAGAAAAATCCAGAGCCGACAGCTGCTTCATACTCATCTTTGCTTTTAATAACCTCGTCCATTCCCAATCCATTTGGCTTTTGATCCTGCATAAAATCAAGTATCCAGAAATATATTGGCTCTAATCCTTCTGCCAATGAATCATACTGGATCACATACAAAGGATTGTTATTCTTTGTTGCGCTTGCATTTTTTTTAATCTCCTCAATTTTTTCACTGGGAGATTTTTCTTTTTCCTGAGAAGCTAGTTCTGGCATTTTCACCTCTTCATAAAAAGATATATAAAGTAGCTATATAAAGTTTTTGTTATGTTGCTTATAATTTTGCTTATTATTCTGGACCAATTGACCAAATATTTTCTTGGCGACGTTAAAAATTACGGGGCTGCTTTCGGAATATTGCAGGGTTACACTACATTATTGATAATCGTAAGTTTGGCTGTAGCTGGTGTTTGTGCTTATTACTACAAAGAAAAAAATTTAAGAGTAGGATTAAGTTTTTTATTGGCAGGAACAATCAGCAATTTAATAGACAGAATTTTTCTTGGGTATGTTAGAGATTTTATTGACTTAAAATTTTGGCCAGTATTTAACTTAGCAGATAGTTTCAATGTCATTGGAGTAATCTTAATTATTTATTTAAGTCTGAAAAAATAATTGCTATAAATTAATCCCCTTTAATCAATTATTAAATGTTTAAAAAGATTTTTAAATAGAAAAAGTTTAGCATTTTCGGGGTTAAAATAATGAAGATATATTCTTTGTTTGGATTAATTTTAATTAGTTTAATATTTATATCTAGTTGTAACTCACAAACTCAAGTTACCCCCGTTTGTAATAAGCCTTATCTTTTAGTTGGAGAAGGTTGTTGTTTAGACCAAAATGATAATTCAATTTGTGATAAAGATGAATCTGATAACAATAAAAGTATTTTATTAGATAGACCAGTTCAGGCTTTAACAGTAGAAGAATGTACTTCCAATAATTATTTTGATTGCCCTTATAGTTATATTCATAAAGATTCAATAGAATTTAACTTAAAGGTTACAAAAGCAGGAAGACTCGTTATAACCAAAATAGACCTTCCTAATGTTCCATGTCAAAAAACTTTTGAAGATAATCCTATATTTTTGGAGTATAATGATGTTACGAAATTTATTCTAAAATGCGATATAAAGAAAGATGCTGTTGGATCCGATATAATTATAGATTTAATTTATTATGAATGGGATGCTTATGGGTATTATAAAGAGCCTCAAAGGATAACAGCGAAAAGTTGGATTAGTGGAATAGTGAGATGAAAAAATATTATTTATGTCTGGAATAGCTTTTAGGTAACTGACCTATTTTCTTCAAAACTTCTATTTCTAATTCCATTTATAATTCTTTAATTTTTTTGTGGCATAAAAAGTTTCATCATGCCCGTACTTCTCAACAAAACGCCATAATAAAATTTCTTTTTCAGCCCTTGTTAATGCCCTTCTTACTTTCTTATCCCTATCAATGTATTGTATTGCTGTATTCCTATTTAATTTATTGTAAAAGTCAACTGTTTTTTGGGTTGGGATTGCAAACGGACATTGTTCCAGAGGAATAATATTCTTATTCACCTTTAATTCATGATGCGCAAATTCTAAGTAAGCGGCAACTATATGAAAATCCAATAATGGCTCGCGTCCCTTGTATGCACCACTAGCCCTCGAAACCCTGAATCTGCATACATGATCTGCATCAAAGTCAAATATAATCGCATATTTATCTTTATCATCTAAAACAGGAGCAGATCTTAATGTTATATCATAAGGGTCCTTATTAATCTGCTCAGAAGGAATTTCCATAAGAATATCGCGCCCATTCCAATTCCGCCGTCATCATTTTTTATCAAGTCATACTTTCTAATAGCGATTTTCTCTTTTTCATCCTTGTTTAATTCAGAGTAAGCAAACAATCTTGCACCTTTAATGCAGTCAACTAAATGAATTCTCCTGTGCTGGTTTTTCCTAATGCCCCAGTAACCATATGCAGCTACCTCATATTCATCTATCTTTAAGTTATCAAATATTTTTCTCCTCATGTCTAGGGGTCTTTTCCCGTTTTTAATTAATTCTTCCAGGGTTGTCTTATTATTATTTAAGTCAAGGCATCTCCCCCTTTTTAAAAAACGCTGCCATAGCTCTCCTTCATCCTCCAAAGAAGTATAAGGAATTTTCTGGGGTGATTTTTCAGGAATTATGGGATAATTTATTATGAATGCCTGATTTGGTTTTAAACTTTCAATAACATTTATCAAGCTGCCTGGTTTTACGACATTTATCTTGCCTTCCAAGATATTTTCAATTCCCGGCTCCTTAAAAAATTCTTTCTTGCTCATAAAAGAATATTAGACAAAAAGATTTAAAATCATATCTTTTTAGCAAAAACTTCAACCCAAGAAGTTCCCTGATCATTTATTGTATTTGAACTTATGATAACAAATTTCTTTTTTAACAAGCCCTCTAATTCGTGCTGTTTATAATAAACATAAACCCTCGGCATGTCATTGTATTTTTTCTTTTTGATTATTTCAGTTCCATCTCCTGATTTAACTGCGATATAAACAACCCCTCCCCTCTTTAATATCCTGTAAAATTCATTTATTGTTTTTTCAGAATCTTCCCTCGGGATATCTGACAAGGAGGACATGCACCATATTCCGTCAAACATGTTGTCCTGAAATGACATTTTTCTCATGTCCATCTGCAATCCCATGATTCCTGCTCTTCTTTTGCATTCTCTTAGCATTCCTTTGCTAATGTCTATCCCAGTAACATCCAACCCCTCTTCATTAAAATACTGCAAATCCCGCCCAGGACCGCAACCAGCATCCAAAATTTTTTTCCCGACAAGCAAAGAAATAAATTTATTTAACTGAAACTGGAGCAATTTCGGAAAATTGTAGTCAGCATATAAGCTGGCAATCTCGTCATAAGCCTGAATTGCATCATTTATTGTATTTGGCATTGCTGAGAATTAAACGCTATTTATTTAAATAGTTTCTTATATTCCATGACAATGATAAAAATTTATAAATCTTTGTTAATGGTTTATGGAAAACAGGGGTGGTGGCCGTTATTTGATTCAAAAAGCAATAAATTCAGGTATTTTTCCGGAAATCCGAAAGACGAAAAGCAAAGATTAGAAATATGCCTCGGTGCAATATTAACCCAGGGGACAAACTGGGAAAATGTGGAGAAGGCTTTATTTAATTTGATTAAAAATGATTTAGTTGATAAGAATAAATTAAGCAAGATTAAAACAGATGAATTAGCATCTTTAATAAGAAGTTCAGGCTACTATAAACAAAAAGCCAGAAAAATTAATGAGTTTGTTAAATTCCTGAATTCGGGCAAGAAAATCGACAGAGAAAACTTGCTTGATGTCTGGGGAATTGGTGAGGAAACAGCTGATTCAATTCTGCTCTACGCATTCAATAAACCATGTTTCGTTGTTGATGCTTACACAAGAAGAATATTTTCAAAATTAAATTACTGCGATGAGAATGTAAAATACAGTGAACTGCAAAAACTAATTGCCAGCAAGATTCCCAGAGATATTAACTTATATAAGGAATTTCATGCTTTGCTGGTTGAGCATGGAAAGAATTTAAAATAATCATTTTATTCTTCTTTCTTTTGGGATATAATTTAATATTTTTCCTTCTTTGAACTTTCCTGTTCCCAAGAAATCATCCTTGTTTTTTATGATTACAAATCCGTTAAATTCTTTATCGCAAGTTATATCATTTCCATTTAACCATGGAAAAACCTTTTCTTTGTCAATTTCATAAACATTTTTAGTTGCATATATCCCAAATAACTGGCTGCCTTCAATCGTTAATCTTATTTCTTTGTCAAGCCTTGCCACATACAACCCCAGTTCATTTATTCTCAACTTGGACAAATCAATTTTATTAACATCCCTGCTTATCAAGAATATCTTTCCTTCCCTATTCATTAAAATCCCGTAATCAAGCTCTAGTTTTTTAATTCCGAACTGTTCTTTAATTAAGTCAAGGATCCTTTCACTTTCTTTTTTATTCAAAAATTTCAGGTTTTCCATTTAATTATCATTTACAATTAAATCCAAACTTGAATTTTTCTGGATAAGTTTATGTATTATCCCAGATTCTATGAATTTTTCGGCTGATTGAAAATAATCCATCTTTGCTGTATGCTCTGGTTTTATCCCCCATCTATAAAGTTCCCTGTCAACTAATTCTATCATATCCAAATCAAATAATAGATAAGGATTCTCATTTTTATCGCGCGATATTGTAATTAAACGCTTTCTGTTTCCGTCAAAACCCTCGCTGGCTTTTCCGCTTTTAGCAAGATATGTTAAGAATAAGTCAAGGTATTCCTTAATATTCCTGTAATTTGACAGGACATGTATGCCATATTTTTCCATTTTAAGCTACTTTTTGATCCAAACCTTTTTTGCTTTTAGCTTCTTTTTCCAAGTCTATGCCTAAATTCTTCAAAGCCTTTATATGCGCTTGTATCAAACTATTGACAATTTGCAACAGTCTTGAAAGTTCCTCTTGTTCCTTAACTAAGGTTGCTAAACTTCCCTTATGAAATCCGATTTGTTCTTCGTTTGCCATTTTTTAATCCTTCATAGCGATGTTTATAAAAATATTGTTTCTTTCCATTTTACTTCAAAATTTTTTGCGCACGCACCCCGAGACCCTCACTCGAGTAAGAGGGATTCCTATTACAGTTGAGGTTAGCCCAGCTCGAGCTAGCGTAGAACCCCGCGACATGCTCAATTGTATTGTTTACTTCAAAATTTGCTCTAGAAATATAAGCATCAACATCTGTCAGCCATTTATAAATTTGGTTTATTTCTTGCATTGATTGTTTTGTATCTAATAAA
>Ga0209541_10001546_pt1 | contig 45487 bp, 48 predicted proteins | sample RifCSPlowO2_01_FD_184027 | JGI IMG/M metagenome (GOLD analysis project Ga0209541, IMG submission 184027) | Groundwater microbial communities from Rifle, Colorado - Rifle CSP2_plank lowO2_0.1 (SPAdes) (version 2) | ecosystem: Environmental > Aquatic > Deep subsurface > Groundwater | place...
TCAAAACAAATTCTCCAAGATAATGCCCGATCATTTCATCCGTGATTATCACCGGCATGAACTGTTTGCCATTATGCACTTTTAGCTTAGCATCTACCATTTCAGGCAAAATTATCATGTCCCTGCAGTGGGATTTTATATCGTTGTCCTTCTCCCTTATTTTCTTCAACAAGATTTTTTGCTGCTCGGTAAATCCTCTTTTAAGGCTCCTTCTCTGCCTTGCAGGCAATAAGCCGGCGAATTCATTAACTCCGATGTTTTTTAACTCGTCCAGCGTTTTTCCCTTAAATCTAAACTCTTTCTTAGCCATTTTTAATCATCTTTTTTTCAGCGCCTCTGATTGCCGATTTTTTCAACATTCGCAGTCTCCTTAGCCGCATGACATCCTCTCTTTCAACCGGCCAGCTGACGCGTCTCAACCTTACTAAAGCATTGCTTAACGACCCGAGACTCCTTTTGCTTGATGAGCCGACGGCTTCACTGGACCCTGACATTGCCGATAAAACGCGGCATATGCTAAAGCGCATACAGAAGGAGCGTGGAGTTTCTATTCTTTATACCTCGCATAACATGCAAGAAGTTGAGGAAATTTGCGATGAGGTTATTTTCATTGACCAAGGAAAGCTTAAAGATAGAGGAGTTCCTGCAGAGCTTGTGAAAAAATACGGCCACAAAGACCTCAACGACATATTTTTGGAAATTGCCCGCGCGAATGAACAAGAAGAACTGTAAAATGTAAATCTCAAAATGCAAAATGACAATCTAAAATTCAAGATTACAGAACAAAGATACAACGTTTCGTCATTTTGCCGTGCAATTTTCCATTTTGATTTTTTAATTTTGAATTATTTCCATGAAATGGCATAGAATCAACGCACTTCTGATACGTCACCTGTATCTCTTCAAGCGCAGTGTACCGCGCTTGATGGACATTTTCTTTTGGCCTGTGATGGAGCTTCTTTTGTGGGGTTTCATCAGCGTATACATCAGTAAATTAAATATTGCGGGGTTTAATGCGGTGACGGTTCTCCTCGGCGCAGTGATTTTCTGGGACTTAATGAGTCAGTCACAACGAGCAGTTTCCATCGCATTTTTGGAGGATGTATGGGAGCGCAATTTCTTAAATATTTTCGTGACCCCCTTGCGTTTAAGTGAGTTTCTCGCTTCAACCGTGATTCTGGCCTTTGTGCGTATTCTTATGGTGGGCGCCGTTATGAGTATTCTTGCAGCCTTGTTCTATCAATTCAACTTTCTTATGTTCGGACTCTATCTGGTGCCCTTTATGCTGAACCTCTTGATTTTTGGATCGGCAATCGGTTTGTTTACGACGGCTCTCATTCTTCGCTACGGAACATCGGCGCAAGTGCTCGCTTTCGGGCTGTTGTTTTTGGTTCAACCGTTCTCTGCCGTATTTTATCCTGTCTCAGCGCTTCCCTCTGCCGTGCAATGGATTTCATACTTGATCCCTTCCACCTATGTGTTTGAAGGAATGCGTGCAGTGATCGCAACCGGTATGTTGCCGACGAGTCTCCTTCTCGGAGCGATTATCGCAAACATTATTTATTTTGTCGGGCTCTCGTGGTATTTCTACCGGTCATTTGCGGTAGTGAAAAATAAAGGGAAGTTATTGAAGCTCGACTAGATCTCTGTGTTTCGTTATGCGCAAGACTAAAAAGAAAGGAATCATCGTTACTGTCAGTGGGGGGTTCGATCCCTTGCATGTCGGTCACATAAGATATTTTGAAGTTGCCAAGAAGCTTGGCAGTACACTCGTGGTCATTCTCAACAACGATAATTGGCTCATGAAGAAGAAGGGCTATGTCTTTATGCCGGAGAGGGAGAGAAAGGAGATTATTGAGGCGCTTCGTGTCGTGGACAGAGTGGTGCTTACTTCTCACCGAAAGAATGATTCAGATGTAAGTGTCTGTAAAGAACTCAGAAGGATTAAGCCTGATATTTTTGCCAATGGGGGTGACCGAAAGCCCGACGGTAATCCGGTACCCGAAGTTGGAGTATGTAAAGAGCTCGGTATCAAAATGGTGTACAACATTGGCAAAGGAGGCAAGATCCAATCCAGCTCGTGGCTTTCGGAAAGTGTAGCGAAAAGGGTGGGGAAGAAAAGTATTAAAAAGTGAGGTATAATACCTAGCGTATGCCACAAGAGAAAAAATCCATATTTGCCCGCTTAGATCACTTTTTTGACAGGTTTGAAGATCATTCTCGAGCGTTCTTAAGCCGTCATGTGATTATCTATAGTTTGGTAGGCGGTGTCGCGATTGTGTTGTTTTGGCGCGGTGTATGGATGTTGGCAGATGAGGTGGGCCTCTCGTCTATTTCTTCAATTATTATCAGCGTTGTCATTTTACTTGCGACAGGCCTCTTCGTCTCATTTTTTGTAGGTGATCGCATTGTGTTGTCTGGATTGCGTCGCGAGAAAAAAGTCATTGATAAGACGGAGGAAGAACTGAAAGCCGAGTCGGTTACACTTGTTGAAGTGAAAGACGAACTAAAAAAGATAGAAAAGGAGATTGAGCATCTAGACGGGAATCATCACGAATCCCACCATAGTTCCACATAAGTAAGGGGCCCGGTATCGTACTGCCCGAAACCCACCGTGTTTGCATTGAATATGGAAAAACGCATCACTATTATTACGCACAGCGGAAGTTTCCATCCTGACGATGTCTTCGCGGTCGCGTCGCTTCTTTTATTGCACGAGGGAAAATCAGTTATGCCGGAAGTTGTGCGTACTCGCGATCCTCACATACTCCAGACGGGAGATTTCGTCCTTGATGTCGGGGGAGTGTATGATGCATCAACGAATAGGTTTGACCATCATCAAATTGACGGAGCGGGGGTACGTCCGAATAGAATCCCGTATGCTTCATTTGGGTTGGTATGGAAAAAGTATGGCGCAGAGATAGCGGGTTCACCTGAAGTAGCCGGCGAGCTTGAACGACGCTTAGTTATACAGATAGACGCGCTTGATAACGGAGTTGAAGCAGTCGCCCCTCTTATAGAAGGAGTACGACCATATTTGGTGAACCACGTTATTTTTTCCTACATACCAACGTGGAAATCAAGCGAGCCGCTTGACGAAGCATTTTTGGTAGCAGTTGGATTCGCAAAAGAACTTCTTAAGCGCGAGATACGAAGTGCGGCTGACAAGATTGAAGGAGAGCGCTTTGTAGAAGAGGCTTATCAAAACGCTGTTGATAAGCGCCTCATCATGCTTGATAGAGAATATTTTTGGGCAGAGCAGCTCGCACGTCATCCTGAACCGCTTTTGGTCATCTATCCTCAAAGGGAGAACTATCATATCAAAGCAGTGCGTGATAGTCTTGTTTCTTTTAAGACGCGCGTCTCATTCCCAGAGAGTTGGGCGGGGAAACGGGATGTAGAGCTTGCCAAAGTAACCGGAGTGCCAGACGCTTTCTTTTGTCATAACAAACGGTTTATGGTGGTGGCAGGTTCAAAAGAGGGAGCGCTTGCGCTTGCCCAGAAAGCTCTAAAAGCTTAACGCTTTGGGCTTACGGGAGAACGAAAAGCTCTTATATTCGTGAATATCCAGCTGTCATCCTTGTAGGAGTCGAATGAGAAGAAGATGTCTTAATCTTTGCGTTTTTTTACGGAAAGCTCTAAGCTATAAGCTCTAAGCACCAAGCTTTTCTAACTATGGCCCTTATTGATGAAATAAAAATACATATTACCGCGGGCCGTGGTGGTGATGGAGTTGTCCGTTGGCTCCAAGAGAAAAATAAAGACCACGGTGGCCCTTCAGGAGGAGATGGAGGTAAGGGAGGGAGTGTCTACGCGCGTGCTATTCGCGACATTGCCGCGCTTGCCCGTTATCGCAGTATCAAAGAGTTGCGTGCCGACGACGGTGAAGACGGGAAAGCGGACAACATGCACGGCAAAAGCGGGAAAGATTTAGTTTTTAATGTTCCTACCGGTTCAGTTATCACCAATCATCAAACTGACGAAAAATTTGAAGTTCTAAAAGAAGGCGATACCGTGCTTCTCCTTGCGGGCGGTGGCGGAGGACTTGGTAATTCGCATTTTAAAGGTTCGGTGAATCGTCGTCCCAGAGAATTTACTACAGGCAAAGCAGGGGAGACCGCGGATTTTACCATTGAACTTCAACTGATCGCTGACGCCGGGCTCATTGGACTTCCGAACGCGGGCAAGTCAAGTCTCTTAAATACTCTTACACATGCGAATGCTAAAATTGGTTCATATGCGTTTACGACACTTGAACCAAACTTAGGGGTCATGAATGGATATGTACTCGCTGACATCCCTGGACTTATAGAAGGTGCGGCAGAAGGGAGGGGTTTAGGCCACCGTTTTTTGCGGCATATTCGTCGCACTCGCGTATTGTTGCACTGTATTTCTCTTGAAAACGGAGATTTTGAAAAAGTATATAAGGTGGTTCGTGCCGAGCTTGGTAAGTATGATTCGGGACTGCTCAATAAAAGAGAGGTTATTGTTCTGACCAAAACTGATTTACTTGAAGAAAAGGCGCTCAAAGAGCGTATACAGGTACTTTCTAAGAAATTTGGAGACGTAATCGCAGTTTCTATCCTGGATGATGCCTCAATTAAGGGCTTCAAAGAATACCTCACAAGGCTCTTTGAGGGTCTCATGGAGGCTTCGAACGAATCTTAAACCCTTTATTTCTTTATGATATAGTAAAATCACGTGGCAAAAGAGTATTATCCTACAATAGGTCTAGAAATCCACGCGGAGCTTAAAACGCAGACTAAAATGTTCTGCAATTCCAAGAATGACCCCGAAGAGAGTCGTCCTAACGTTAATATTTGCGCCGTCTGTCTTGGGCACCCTGGAACGCTTCCTACGGTCAATAAAGAGGCAGTCTTGCACGTTATTAAAGTTGGTCTCGCTGTAGGCGGCAAGATTGCCGATTATTCAGAGTTTGATCGGAAGAATTATTTTTATCCAGATATTCCCAAAGGCTATCAGATCAGTCAGTACAAGTATCCGCTCGTAGAAGGTGGAGAGCTTTCAGATGTAGCACTGACGAGAGTCCACTTGGAAGAAGATACCGCGCAGTCCTTTCATAAAGAAGGGGAGGAAGAAAATTTCAGTCTTGTAGATTTCAATCGTGCCGGAGTTCCACTGATGGAACTTGTAACCGAGCCAGTTATAAAGAGCGCGACGCAAGCGAAATATTTCGCGCAGGAACTTCAACTACTTTTAAAGTATCTCGGTGCCTCTGATGCCAACATGGAGAAAGGGGAGATGCGCGTTGAAGCGAATGTATCAATCAGTACTGATCCTAAAATACTAGGAAAGAAAGTTGAAGTAAAAAATCTAAATTCGTTTCGCGCGGTAGAGGATGCAATTAATTTTGAACTTGCAAGACATAAGGTCCTCTTGGAAGAGGGGAAAGAGGTGATTCAAGAAACTCGTGGATGGAATGAAGATAAAGGAGAAACATTTTCTCAGCGGCGCAAAGAAGAGTCGCATGACTATCGTTATTTTCCAGATCCAGATATTCCTAAGCTTACCTTAAAAGAGGTAAAAGAATTTGACTTAGAAGAGCTTCGTATTGGTTTACCAGAGCTTCCTTCAGCAAAGCGCGATAGGTTGGAGAGGCGATACGGTCTTAAAAGAGAAGATATAGAATTGTATGTGCAAGATACGACGGTTGGGAATTTTTTTGAATCAGTCAGTACACTCTTGACTGACGCAGAGCAGATTAAATTAGGATCTAATTACATTGCGTCTGATCTTGTGGGTCTCATGAATACAGGGAATGCAGACACACACATCAAACCAGTTGATTTTGCACAGCTTGTAATGATGATTACAAGAGGCGAAGTGTCTTCCAGGGGGGCAAAAGATATTCTTAAGATTATGCACGATACGGGGGGTACTCCGAAAGCTATAGCAGAAGAACATGAGCTCTTCCAAGAGAGTAATGAAGAAGCTCTTTTGTCTGTGGTGAATAAAATTATTTCTGAAAATCAAACCGTTGTAGCAGACTATCACGCAGGCAAAACTGCTGCACTTCAGTTCTTAGTAGGGCAGTGCATGAAAGCAACAAAAGGGAGCGCGAATCCGGGCATTTTGCAGCAGATCATAAAAAAAACTTTAAGTAAAGAGGTCTGATTTGATGAAGTCCGAAGACCGACTAAAGAGCGTGTAACATCGATTCTTTTTTAATTTATATCATCTCGGGTATCCGAGATATAGCTCTAACAGAGGATATTTACGCTCTCTTCCGAGATGATGCTCCTTTGAGAAACAAAATTGTATTTTTAACATACGCACATACATAGAAAATGCATTTTTTGAAAATGTTATAGAAAAATTAGTCCGAGTGATCTTTTTGCAGGTGTTTACCTTAAAACTCCAATAATTTTATTGGGGGCTATCTATGTTCCTTAACATAAGCCTACTCTTAGAAAGGTTTTCTATATTTTGGCTCTCTTCATCTGACCACGGTTCCCTTTTAACTGATGAGGGGAGATAGTTTTTGTTTAAAAATAGATCAATTTTCAGAAAATCGTATCGATTTTTCGATTGTTATTTTTTGTTTCACGAAAGTGAAATAAATAGACTCGGATATCCGAGATAGCCTTATTTATCCACATATTTTGGCCATCTCGGATGAAATAAATTGTTAAAATTATCTGTAATGTCAGAAAATAACGGGCACATATTTCTACAAGGGAAAAAATATATTTCATCTCGTCTCTGTGCAGAGATTTCAAAATATTCACATGACTACGTTGGTCAGCTTTGCCGTAGTGGCAAACTTGAGTGTACCCGTGTAGGAAGAGCCTGGTATGTAGGCGAAGCATCACTCTTTAATCACCTCAAAGAAAACTCTCCTTCAGAGTATGTGAAGCGCGTGAGTGCAAGAGCTGTCAGTAGTGATGCTGTGTATACCGAGATATCCACTGCGTCCAGAACCGAAGAAATAAAAAGTGCTGCCCGTTCTGCTGCCCGTGAAGAAATTAAATATTTCCACGATGACAGAGTACTGTTGCCCACGTTACCTCCACTCGTAACTACCCAAGGGAGAGATACTTCCAAAAAAATTCCTCGTTTGCTTTCTCCCTACCACAAGAATTTTTCGCTCGCGACAATTTCACATCCAAATTCTGTTAATAAAGTCGGGGCTCTCATGCTCTCGGTGGTGCTTACGGTTGGGGTAGTAATGTTTAAAAATACGGTTGATGTCACCGAGGCGTTGCATGGAATTTCACGAACGGCAAAGTCTATCAGCACGCTCGCACCATATCTGACCGCGGATACGTTTGCCGATGGAGCACGTGTGTATGCACATGAAAGTCTTGAATCGTTTGGTAAGTTGCTGTCCGAATTTAGAACTCGCTCCACCCGATTTGCAAAAATTGTTGTGGACAGCGCGTTATCTCTGGAGCGTGAAGTTGCAAAAGATCCCATCGGTTTCGCGCGCGACGCTGGAAGTGCTTACCGTGCTACGGTCTTTGACGGGACACGTCAGGCATTTATATATAATACTGGCACGTTCGCGCTCGCCATTAACGGTTTAGAACAGAAATCTGGATTTACATTTTCCTTAAGCTCCCTTGCGCGTAGTGTCAATCGGAGCATCAATGATTTTGTCGTAGGGCTCTTTACCACACCGGCGACGTATGTATATCTACCTCCTGTTCAAAACAGCCAGAACAGTGCACCCGCTCCGTCAAGTCGCTTTATTGTTCAAAATATCTATCCAAGCACCGAGCACACGACGAATCAAGTCTCTGCCGGGGGTATCACACGGGCTGAATTTGAAACCCGCTTAAGCATTCTAAGCAACAAGTTCACTTCCGATTTGAGCCTATTTTCAGATCGGACTTTTGGGAGCACCATCTATGTGCCATCACCGAGTTTGTCCCAAGAAATTGCTCACTCTCAAAGAATTGACCACCTGACAGGGACGCTGATCACCACCCCATCCATTGTCGGGGGTTCCATTACAGACGCGAGTATCTCTGGAGGGACTCTTTCGGGTGTATCCATCACAGGACTCTCTAGTTCGTTTGGTTCACTCTCGGTTACCGGTACGGGTACCTCAACGTTTGTTGGAGGTGTTTCCAGCCAGACCATCTTCCAAGGTTCGACCTTGGAGGGTGGTCGTGGGCAGTTCGGTGTCATCGTTTCTACCTCCACTACTGCCACAAGTACATTTTCCGGTGATGTTGCTTTTGACAGTGACACTCTGTACGTAGATTCACTGAACAACCGTGTTGGTGTTGGGACTTCATCACCGACTGATACATTCTCTGTTAACGGTCCGATTTTTCTCTCAAACGTAGCTCCGGCCAATACCTCCAATCGCCTCTACGCAAATGCGAGCTCTCTTTATTGGGCCGGCAATTTAATCGGTGGAGCGACGACGGGCAACTGGACGACCGATGGTACGAATGCTTGGAGAGCAACCGGCAACGTCGGCATTGGCACCACCTCTCCTTACGCCAAGTTGTCGGTTGAACATCTCTCAACCACCGGCACAGTCATTGGCGCCGACGCGCTCACGGGATTTACCGGAAATCTTTTGGATTTGAAAGTCGCCTCCACCACCAAGTTCTCAATCAATCAAAGTGGCGATCTTCTTACGATGGGCTCCACCACTCTCCAAGGTTTAACCTTTGTTAACGCGACGGGCACTAATGCGACGACTACCAATTTTTACGCCAGCAATTCTCTCTCTGTTCTAGGCGGAACCTTTCTTAGCGGAAGTCTGACTTCCACATACTCTGGCACCTCCACTTATTCTGGCGGTCTTTACGCTTCGCTTCTCTCCGCCCCATACTTCAATGCCACCTCCACCACTGTTGACTCAGTTTTAAATCGCTTCGTCAGCATCTTTGGCACGACCACCAACGCCACTTCAACCAATTTTTACGCAACCAACCTCGTTGCCGGAAACGCCACCACCACCTCTTTCTTTGCCACTCTCGGACGGTTTGTGGATTCGTTCTTCTCGTCCTCCTCCGTTGGACAGTTGACGGTGGGCTCCATCACGGCCACGTCAACGACGGCTACGTCCACGTTCCAGAATCTCTCCTTTGTCAGTGGCACGTCCACGAACAGCTTCTCCTCGTTCAACTTCACGGGTACGAATGCCACCACGACCTCACTGTTTGCAAACATTGCACGAATCGTAGATTCGTTCTTTGCGTCAAGCTCGGTTGGGAACTCGACGGTAGGTTCACTGACCTCCACCTCCACCGCCACCTTCACCCAAGCTACGTCCACCTCCTTCTTCACCTCAATTTTCAACTCGGTCTCTTCGGTCTTCTCATCTGTCATCACCGGCACTTCCACAATCGGCGACCTTAACGCCACCTCCTCAATCAAACTAACTTACACCGGCGCCAATATGCTCATCACAACCGACGGGACAGGGAAGTTGGTTTCTTCTTCCACTCCAACGGCGGCAAATTATCTTGCCACCTCAACTACAGCGACTTCAACATTTGCAGGGGGCTTGAGTGTCGCAGGCACTGCTGGACTGACCGTCTTGCAGAATGGGAATGTGGGGATTGGCGATGATTCTCCCCTATCTCTTCTCACGGTTGGCAACGGCGATCTTTTCCAGATCAATTCTTCTGGGCAAGTCGGTGTGCTGACAGCTCCTGTGTCTGACTATCTCATGACACTGAACGATTCTGTAAATAATAGTAGTAGTCGTATTATCGATATCACTCAAGCTGATAGTACAAATGAAAACAGTTATGGGATCTATTCAACTAACACTGTCAATCTCGGCACCCTTTCTTCTGGTGTATCTCGAACCCTTGCTGGTATGTATCAGAATTTAACCCCTACCGCTAATTTAAACTTCAGCTCGGGAATTACTGCGAATGTAACAGTTTCTGGCGTTAATAATAATATCAATTTAAGTAATATCTCTTTTGCTGATTCTAATAAATCCACATCTGTTGTTACGTATGGAGATTATTCAGCTATTTCAGGATCACCAACAGTTACTGATATAAACAGTATTCAATCCAACTCACTATCAGTTTCTGGTACTTATAATACTGTCGGTGTTACACCGACGTGGAGCGGTTCTCTTAATGATGATATGACTTTTACTTCTCATGGAGGATATTTTGAAAATACATCCTCCAGTGCTGGCGATGCGCTTCTAACTTCAAGGGCGTATGGCGTATACGGAGTGTCAACCGGAAATCTGACCACCACCGGTGATACTATTCATTACGGCGGCTATTTTCAGGCCGGCGGAACTGCTGATACAAACTACGGACTTTATGTCGATTCGAGCGACGCTACTACGAACTATGGAATATATTCTGCGGCTACGGGACAGAGTTATTTTGCCGGCAACGTCGGGATAGGCACCACTTCGCCATACGCCAAACTTTCAGTTGTGGGCCAAACAGTGGCGGCCTACTTCACGGCGACGACGACCGCCACCTCCACCTTCCCCACACTCCTCACCACCAACGCAACCTCCTCCAGCTTCGCCATCACGAATCTTACCTCCACTCTCCTCAAAACTAATTCCTTCGGTTCAGTTATCCCAGCTGTAGCCGGCACTGACTACGCGCTAGGGAACGTTGCGTATCCGTTCACCCCTTCAGTCGCTTGGGGAGCGTTGGCACAAGCAACCACTTCTCTCTTGGCCTTTCCACAGGGGCTCATAGCTTCAGGAACGATAGGACGATTGACTGTCGGTTCTTTGACAGCAACCTCAACAGTGTCTTTCCCTGCTTCTTCTATTACGAATACAATGCTTCTAAACAGCACGATTTCAGGCGTGGCTTTGGGCGGGACACTCTTTGCTTTAACTAATAACGATACTCTGGGCGGCTCCTCGTATGACGGAAGCTCCGCTATTTCGGATTGGGGCATCAATCTTGGAAATGCAAACACATGGACAGCGGCTCAATTATTCAACTACACCGCGACCACTTCATTTTCAGGGGGACTGTATGCTTCCTTGATTTCCTCGCCTTACTTCCACGCCACCTCCACGACAGCCACTTCAACATTCTCTGGTGGAATTTCAGGAGCGCACGCATCTCTTTCCGCAGGACTTATTGTTTCTGGCGGCAACGTCGGCATCGGGACTTCGACTCCGCAGAACAAGTTGAATGTTGTGGGGGATTTGAATGTGGTGACTTCTGGTAGTGCTTTGCCGACGCTTTATGCGAACACTTCAGGGAATGTTGGAATCGGGACGGCGGCGCCAGATTCAGGCTCACGATTGCATGTAGTAGGTCCTTCTTTTGGACAACTAAGGGTAGAAACAGCCAACAGCGGTATAAATGGTCCTGGTATACTTATTATGAACTCAGCCGCTTCGGGTGCAAAAAACTGGGTAGTCGGTGCTAATCAGAATGCTAGCAATTTGTTTGAAATCACTCCCTCAACAGCAAATGACGGAACTACATTCTCAACGCCAAATTTGTCAATAGCAGGAGCAACCGGCAACGTCGGCATCGGGACGACGTCACCTGTCTCAAAATTGTCAGTGTCGGGGGGAGCGTCTGTGGGAGCAGACTACAACATCGCGGCCCCGACGAATGGAATGATAATACAAGGCAACGTCGGCATCGGGACGACGTCACCTGTCTCAAAATTGTCAGTGTTAGGTGAATCAGCTTTCGCAGGAGGTGCTAGTGTCGGTATTGGTTACGCGGGAACTGCGGCTCCAACGGGAGGATTAATAATTCAAGGCAACGTCGGCATCGGGACAACAGGCCCCAGTCGCTCATTGCATATAGCTCAATCTGAATCGATTGCTTACCTAAACACAACCTCAACCAGCCCCGGGTTCCACTCCATGCTTATATTAGAGGCGCAAGGCTCTGCTAATAACTACTCCCAAGTTCGCTATATGAACCAGGGAACTTCCTACTTCTCGGCTGGCATTGATCCCCAGAATAGTTTTGCCTACTCCATTGCTAACGGCTCAAATGTTAACGTCAATCCTCGTCTGACGATCACAACTGGCGGCAACGTCGGGATTGGGACGACGAGTCCGACGGCACGATTAGAAGTTGGTGATGGTGATGGGCTTGAGCTTCTTTATATTAACGGTGGAAATTCTGGTTCCGCAATGGGAGTAGGCATTTACTTAAACAATGCTGGCACACCACGCAATGCTATAGGTAATTATAGCGCGATTGTGGGAGGAACTTTTAGTAGCGATTTGATGTTCTATAATGAGGGCTCTACAAATAATAAGATTCATTTTCACAACAATGGCGGTGTAAAAATGGTAATAGATAGCTCCGGCAACGTCGGCATCGGGACGACCAGCCCCCTTTACAAATTATCAGTTGAGTCCACTTCCGAAGGAAACATGTTCCAAATTTACGACACCGATGGCAATTGTCTCCTAGATCCCGACTCCGGAGGCATCACCACCACCTGTTCATCAGACATCAGATTAAAGACAAATATTACTGACGCACAACCTGTTCTGTCATATCTTGCAAACATTCCAATCAAAGATTACACCGTCATCGCTTCGGGAGATCAGAGAACCGGTGTGGTCGCCCAAGAACTTCTCGCTTCCGGCTACAGCGATCTCGTGCACATGGGTCCGGACGGCTATTATGGCGTCTCGGAAATCAGCTCATGGAAATTGATAAAAGGGATTCAGGAGCTTGATTTACGCAGTGCCGACATTGCCCGAGCTTTAGCATCCACGACCTCAATTCTTTCTTCCTCCATTGCCGATATTGATGCCAAGCTTGCCCAGGTCCTCGCTTCAACTTTTGCTTCCTCAACCATTGACCAGATTATTGCGAGTACCACGGTAAATATTGTCGCTGGCCAATCCTTCATCGCGCGGATCGCGGAGGCGGTGAAGAATTTGATTGCGAGTGCGGGGGAGTGGGCGGTGTCAAAAATAACCTCGGCATTGGGAGTCTTTGAACGAGTCAATGTCGGCACTGCGGCAGTCCAAAACGGCTTGGAAATGAAGGATTCCGCGACCGGAGAGACTTATTGCGTTACTATCAAAAATGGCGAATGGAACAAAGCGACAGGAACTTGCGACAGTCCGACTGCTACAACCGGTGGCCCCATTGTCACCATTCAGGGCAATAATCCGGCGAGTATAGAAGTGGGGACGAGTTATGTTGACTTGGGAGTTATTGCGCAAGACAGCAACGGTATTGATTTGAGCATTCGTTATTTTGTAAACGGCGCGCAAGTCAGCGCGATTTCACTTGACACTTCCACCAGCACCACTTACACCATTGATTATTCGGCGACGGACAATGCCGGCTTAACGGCAACTTCTACACGCATCGTGAATGTGGAGAACCAACCACTACAACCACTACAACCACTAACAGCCAACAACCAACCACCGGAAGAAACTGCCACAACCACTTCGCCAGTCATTCCACCCGCAGAACCGCCTGCCCCAATTCCTGAATCAGCGACCAGCACTCCGCCAGTGGTAAGTCCGATCGAACCGCCGATTGCGGAAACTCCAACAGACACAGCCACGACTACCCTTGATGTGGGTACCTCAACATCCGAGACCGATACCGCAAGCGCCGAGGTAACGTCAGGCACGGGGACGACAGAATGATAGGAAAATTGACGCTAGTCAAATCTTGTTGTTTTGATTGTATCACGAATGAGGGGGTTTGAGCTAAAAACTCAAGAAAAGCGTGATATAGGGCTGTGCTATTGACTTTCATTAATATTTTTAATATCATAGTAATATATGGTTACAATAACTATACCCAAAACTTTAACTAAAGCAGGTGAGCTCGTCCTCATATCTAAAAAGGAATTAAATGAGCTTATTGCTCGTGCGGGTGATGTCGTAAAAGAAAATGATATTTTACGCTGGTCTCGTGAGGCTAAAGTATTAAGGAAAAATGGTAAATTACCAGTCCTTCGATCCCTGAGGTCTCTATGATTATTTATTATCATCCTCGTTTTCAAAGAAGTTATCGTGGGCTAGAACAGAAAACTAAAATGCGAGCTGAAGCACGTTTGGAAATCTTTAAGAAGAATCCATTCGATAGTCGTTTGGGAACCCACCGTCTCCACGGAAAGCTCAAAAAACAGTTAAGCTATTCTGTAAATTCTCAATATAGAATTTTATTTGAATTTCTAAATAAAGATAAGACCGAAGTGATATTTCTTGATATAGGTACTCATGATATCTATAAATAATTTTAGATACAATTTATCTAAAGAAGAGATTTTGTAAATAAACTTGTGTATTTGTCAAATTCTGTATCTTTGTAAATATCACCCCGCACCCTAAAATCCGTGATACGCTATTTCAATGATGTATTATATGTATATTTTGAAAAGTTCAAAAGATAAACGGTTGTATATCGGATCAACCGTTGATCTGAAAAAGCGTATCAAAGAACATCAATCTGGAAAGGTTTTTGCTCAGAATATCGTTTACCAGTTATTCTTATGTATTACGAAGCGTACCTAGAGGAATTTATGGTCCGAAAAAGAAAAAAGCAATTAAAATATTTTGGCAAAGCATATAAGTCATTGAAAGAGAAATTGATGCTCTAGGGTGCGGGGTGCTATGAGAGCAAAAGGTATGCGTGATATGAGATTTGGATTTTTTATTATAATTATGATAGTATCAATATATGACTACAAAGCTTATAGAAGAACAATTACACACGCTCAATCAAGAAGTGGCGCTTTTGCGCTCCGCTGTGTTAAGTGTTGTTGGGAGTGCTGATACTGAAGGGGAGTATCGTCCAGAATTTGTCTCAAGTGTTCTTGCTCGAGTCCACGCGCGTGTTGCTTCTCATAAGTTTACTAACTCTAAAAGTTTTTTAGCGCTTCTCCGAAAGAAAACTTAAATATTATTTTCGATGAAGATTCTCTTAGACATTCGTTTTATAGAGGATACCCAAAAATTACCAAAAAGAACTCAAGAAAAATTAGCTCGCTTACTTAGAGTCCTTGGGCAAGACCCCTTTAGCTCCTTACTTCACAGCAAACGACTTAGGGGAGATTTGGTAGGTTTTCTTTCTTTTAGAATTACCCAAGAATGGCGAGTCATTTTTTATTTTCAAGATACGGATACAATCCAAGTAGTAAAAATTGGTCATCGTAAGGATATCTATAAATAATTTTAAATATGATTTCTACAAAAATAGTTCCGTCTATTTATTGCCGAGTGAGTGATGGCAACAAAGGGTTTAATACCCTTTATATTGTGATTGCGTATCCCGTCCCCTGCTTGTCTGCGCAGGCAGGCCGCGGGGGGATACCTATCTGCGTGCGTAACACGCGCAGGCAGAGGACGAGGCTAAACTTTATTGTTTAGCATAGGGGTCTTTATAAATATCGTGAACGTGGGGGTGATGCAATATCCCAATGTCAAAAAAAGAAAGTATTGGTAGCCAAACAGGGAAAAAGGATATGAGCGCAAAAGCGTTGGCAACTTTGCGTTCCCATGCCGATATTGTCGGGAATAATTCCGGGACCGATACCGCAGGAGCCACGGCAACTTCAGGCACGGGGACGGTCAACCTCGGCATCGGGATGCCCAGTGCAAAATATGATATAATCTTCACATGATGAATCACTGGTCAATCAACACAAAAGAGCTTGAGAAATACCCGGAAAATTTTGCTATATGGAAGCTTGAACAGTGGGTTAATTGGGGTATTGGAACAAATCGTATCAAAAAAACTGATCTTATAAAATACTGGGATAAAATTGATATAGATGTATGGAAACGTAAGGCGCTTTCACTAGCCATTTCTTAAATACGTTATCTCCGTGTCATCAATATTGTCAGAAAATCAAGTCAAGATCCTCTCACTTTTAAGTGAAGAAAGTTTAATTACCAACTCTTTCTATCTCTCTGGAGGTACCGCTCTTGCAGAGTTCTACTTAGAGCATCGTCTTTCAGAGGACTTAGATTTTTTTTCCGAAAAAGAATTTGATCCATTGTTTATCAGTTCTACATTCAAGAAGCTTCAATCTGAAACTGGTGCACAGAAAGTGCGTTATGAGCAAAGCTTTAATCGCAACCTCTTCTTTTTGGAACTTGCAAACGAGACAATAAAGACAGAATTTACTTATTTTCCTTTCACGCGAATTGAATCAAAAAAACAATTTGGCAAATTATACATAGATAGTCTTATTGATATTGCTGTTAACAAAATCTTCACCATCTATCAAAGGCCACGTTCTAGAGATTTTATAGATTTGTATTGCATTCTCATGAGCGAAAAGTCGTGGGGGATTGATGAACTGGCAAAAAAAGCTCAGATAAAATTTGATACTTCCATAGATTCGCTTCAGTTGAGTAGCCAATTCGTGAAGTCAGAAATCTTAAAAGACTATCCAAATATGATAAAAAAAATTGATGAAAAGGAATGGCAGGACTTTTTTATGAAGGAGGCCAAACGACTTGTAGAATCAAAACTTGAATAGGGCGTCCCAGTGCCGATATTGACTTGACGTCTGTGGCATCTTTGATTTTTTCATTCCATGTTAAGATGTCCGCATGTTGAAAAAAGAAGCGAAAGAAAAATCGGCAAAAGGGGAGAATATCACAGAAGGCAAGGCAATCTCGGCCGGGGAAAATGTCGCGGACGCCACGGCAACTTCGGCATCGGGATGCCCCGTGCCGAAGTTTCCCGATGTTGAGGCGATAACTTTGAAGCCCGCCGAATCCTGCCCCTACTGCGAGTCGGTTGATTTCGTTAAACGAGGCGTGCGGAAAAATAAATTCGGCGAAGCGCAGATGTATCTCTGCCGCAATCCGCTGTGTGGCCGCACCTTCACCGCGCGGGACATCAAGGGCAAAAAATTCCCGCTTCGGATCATTATTGAGAGCATGAGTTATTACAATCTCGGCTTCACTCTGGAATATGCTTGCGCCTTGGTAAAGAAAAAGTTCGGCTCGGCGCCCGACCCGCAAACTCTTTCGGGGTGGATTGAAGAATACAAACCGCTGTGCCGATATGAGCGATTGCGTCCGTATGCGGTCAAGTATTGCAAACCGGAGGAAACCGTTGAGGTGGTAACCATGGCGCACCGTCAGCTCTATCGTTTCCGTTATCATCGCGCTAAAACTTATTTGATGCTTGAAGAATTTCGCAATCACTCGTTGAAACCGCTGAAAGAATATCTTGACAGTGTTTCCAGCGAAACTCCGCATCAATATTTTCAGGAAGGGGCGCGAATGTCAGAAATTAAAAGCAAGTTTGACAAAGCGGATATGATCGTAAAATCAAAAGAAAATTTCGCCAATCATCTGGCGGCATTTGTTTTGAAAGCGGTTACGGAGAACAAGGCGCGACACGAAGAATTGCAGAGATTTTTCATCGCTAATGATTCGGTAACGGTGGCCACCGAAGTGTCGGTCTATATTCGGCACGAGGATGTGGAGCATATGGAAAATGTTTTGAAATTTAAGATTAGTGAGCGTCCCAATCCCGACGTTGCCTTGGCGTCTGCGGCATCCGAGACCATTCCCGCAGGATTCGTGATGTTAAAAGGTCATAAGCGTCCGGTCCCATTTCCCAAACTGTTGACCGGTCACATAGACTTCGTCCAAATCAGAAATGGTTGCGTCCATCTTCTGGACTACAAACCGAATGCCGCAAAAGAACAGCCGATTGAACAGCTGACGTGGTATGCTATGGCTATGAGTCGGCTCACCGGGCTTCGCCTTTTCTCATTCAAATGCGGTTGGTTTGACGAAAAAGATTATTTTGAATTTTATCCGCTTCATGTGGTGAAGAAGCTCAATTACAATCGTAAGCGGAATGTCAGGTTTAAGGATGGTAGTAAAGTGGAAATTCCGAGTAAAGTAGACGGGAAGGCAGTTATTGTTTAGCGTTCCAGTGCCGATGTTGAGGTTGCACTTGCGGTATTGGGGACTCTTACCGGAATTGGTATACTTAAAAAGTCGGCAAGAGAAGGCTCAACGCGCCGTTCAATATCGGCACTGGAACGCGATGTTCAAATTCACCCCCAAAAAACCAATCAGAAGTTTTCGCGATTTGGAAGTTTATCAAAAAACGCTTGAAGGCGTAGTGATTTTTTATAAGGACATAAGACCGGAGCTCGTGAAGCTTCAATACGATTTACTGGAAGGAATGACCAATTGTGCGCTTTCAATCCCGCTCTTTGTCGCTGAATCTCACGGCATGCGCTTTTCGGATTTCAAACTAGCGGTTGCCACCCTTGAGAAAGCCATGCAGGACTGCAACAAAATGATTGTTTATCTTGAACAGACGGCCGGCATTTATGGCACAAAGCTTTCCGTGGACTTAATTGACGACCTTTCGCGTCGCTATATGGATACGCGTGGTAAAATGTTCCGGCTAGAAAAGTCCTGGCAGAAATTTCGCCAAGCGGATGTGGCGATGTCTAAATTCAAGAAGTAGAGGTTAGCGAAGGTTCAACCTTCGTTGGAAAATTCAAGATACAGTCTAATAAAGCTATCGAAATCACACGTGTTGGGAAAATAAGTTGGGAAAGTCTCTCTAGCTAAGATAGTTTTTTCAGGGCGGCTTTCTCCAGTGTATTCTTTGTAGCTTGAAAAACGGTAGCCATCCAGGAAGGAATTTGCTTTCCGCATCTTTTGTATACCCGACTCCTTCCAATTTGGCTCTATGAGTTTTACTGGATTGAGATGAATGTATGCGAAGAGATATTTCAGGTACTCGTCTGTATGTGCATGTTTTGCCTTGAACCTTCCTTGAAATAATGCTCCAGTACGGTCGTATTTTTTGTTGAAGTACATGGTATATGCAGTATTGAGTTTCTGCATGAATTTACTAATACCCAATCCTTTATCGGAAAACTCTTGGACGAGAAGATGAAAGTGATTTGGCATGAGACAATAGGCTCCGATTTTCACAAGTAATTTTCCACGATTAACGTTAAATATATCAGTTACTGAGATTCCAGAAATGAACAGCTCTCTTATATCAAGCGCGTTTTCGGTATTACATAAATACAAGAGCATTATAAACCTTGTCCGATCGTGATCATTCAAAAAGGTCTCTCTTTTATCGGTGCCTCTATTATAGAGGTGATAATATTCGCCTGTACCGAATTGAAAATTTCTAGTCATATATCGGTATTGAGTTTATCAGATAAGAAACAAAGGTTCAACCTTCGCGAAGGTTGAACCTTCGTTTAAGTTATTTTGCCTTAGTCTCTGGTATAATTTTGATATGAAGAAAATAAAAGTTGCGATTAATGGGTGCGGCAGAATTGGGCGGGCGTTTTTGAAGTTAGCGGTTAAGCGGCCGGAACTCCAAGTGGTTGCGGTCAACGACCTCGGCGATATCAAAGACATCGCTTATCTTTTGAATTACGATTCGGTTTATGGGCAAAGCGGGCTTGGGGCGCGCGCCGAGGGAAGCGATTTGATTGTTGACGGAAATAAAATTGCTTATGTGTCGGAAAAAGATCCGGCGGTTTTGCCTTGGGCGAAGTTCGGTGTTGATGTCGTTGTGGAGGCGACAGGGCGATTTACTTCTTTCGAATCGGCACGGGTGCATATTACGGCGGGGGCGAAAAAAGTGGTGGTGACGGCACCAGTCAAGGATTCGCCGAAAGATAAAACCGAAGCGACAGTTTTGATGGGAGTAAATGAAGAAATGATGGGCGGGGCGACGGTGACTTCAAACGCTTCTTGCACGACCAATTCAGCCAGTCCTTTGATTGCGATTTTGGATGAAGCGATTGGAATTGAAAAAGCGGTTTTGAATACTGTTCACGCTTATACCGCTAGCCAAGGAATTGTTGACGGGCCAAACAAAAAAGATTTTAGAGAGGGAAGGGCGGGGGCGGTAAATATCGTGCCGAGTTCAACTGGCGCGGCGATTGCCGTGACAAAGGCTTTTCCAAAGCTTGAAGGACTTTTTGATGGGATTTCTATTCGGGTGCCGGTCGTCATTGGGTCAATTGTTGACGTGACTTTTATTGCTAAACGCGAAACTAGCGCCGAAGAAGTCAATAAAATTTTAAGTGGCGCCGCGGCGGCGCCACGCTGGAAAGAGATTTTTGGAGTTACCACTGAGCCGCTTGTTTCTTCTGATATTATCGGTCAGCCCCTTGCATCCCTGGCAGACCTTTCTTTCACCCGTGTCGTCGGAGGAAATCTCGTTAAGGTCCTCGCGTGGTACGACAACGAAATGGGGTACACCTATACCTTAGTAGAGCATGTCATCCGTCTCGCCTCAAGTTTATAGAAAAGATATGAAAAAAATTATCATATATATAATTATCATCGTTGTTGTTGTGCTTGGTTATCTATGGATTAAAGGAACTTTTTATTATGCCCCAGAGCAACCAGTACCAGCAGGATATTAATATTTTGCATTGTCATTTTTCATTTTGATATTTTAATTTTAAATTATGAAGATTTATATCGCATCAGATCACGCAGGGTATGACATGAAAAATACGCTTCAGCGTTTCCTTGTTGGCGAGGGGCACGAGGTGGTTGACTGCGGTCCGTATGAATTCAACGAAGCAGACGATTACCCCGATTATGTCGCTGAAGTTGCAAACCATGTGTCTAAAGAACCAGAAACCAATTGGGGAATCGTAATTGGAGGGTCCGGCGAAGGTGAGGCTATTATGGCCAATCGGTTTGCCAACGTCCGTGCGGTGGTGTACAACGGAGAGTCCAATTCTTTAGACGGCCGAAAAATGACGGACAAGATTACGCTTACCCGTGAGCACAACAATTCAAATGTGCTTGCTCTTGGTTCGTGGTTTCTCACTGAACAGCAAGCAAAAGATTCTGTCCTTCGTTGGCTCTCTACGGAATTTAAACCAGAGGAGCGACACCTTCGGCGTTTACAGAAAATAGAAAAACTCGCGCCACACGGCGTTTCCGATTCAAGCAGTAATGCTTCGCTATGAAAACGGTAATTGTTCCCGCGGTGCTTCCGGAGAGTTTTGGGGAGTTGTCGGAGAAACTATCTGAGGTGGTGGGTCATGCACTCTGGGCGCAAATTGATGTCTGTGACGGAATTTTTGTCCCGCGCGTTTCATGGCCGTATCATCCTGCTGATGTCAAAAAGTTTGGCGCAATTGAACGAGAGGAAGAAGGTCTTCCTCACTGGGAAGATTTTGATTTTGAAATTCACCTGATGGTTTCTGACCCGGTGGTGCAAGCACCAAAGTGGGTGCGTGCCGGTGCCACGAGAATCATTTCGCACGTGGAAGCGACAGGGGATTTCAGTGCCGTACAGAGTGCTGTCGGCGGAATTGTAGAATTGGGGCTTGCGCTTAAACTGGAAACATCGCTTGATTCCGTAGTGCCTTTTGCGGATAAGATTTCAATGCTTCAGCTAATGTCCATTTCTAAAATTGGTTATCAGGGTTCTAAATTTGATTCGTCTGCCATTGAGAAAGTCAAAGAAGCGCGCGAGAGATTTCCCAACCTTACCATAAGTGTTGATGGTGGTGTAAACTTAGAGAACGCGAAAGCTTTATTGGATGCTGGGGCAAATCAGCTTGTGGTAGGCTCGGCGATTTTTGCCGAGGAAGACCCCGCATTTGCCCTTGGCGCCTTCAAAAAACTTGCTAAAGAATTTGACTCCCGTTAGAGGAAAACCATGACTATTGAAGAAAGAAAAATTTTTGCGCTGGAGAAAAAGGCGAATCAGCTTCGCCAGATTGTCATTGAAGCGCTTGTTGAAGCAAAATCCGGTCACACGGCGGGACCTTTAGGTATGGCCGATATTTTCACCTACCTCTTTTTCTACGCGCTTCGCCATGACCCGAAAAATCCTACGTGGGAAGAGCGCGATAGGCTGGTGCTTTCAAACGGCCACATTTGCTCGATTCTCTATGCCGCGATGTGCTCTGCCGGATATGCGAGCGTAGACGAATTTAAAAAAACTTTGCGCAAATTTGGTAGCAAATTCCAAGGCCATCCGCACCGTGATTTTTTCCCTGCGCTTGAGACAAGCTCGGGTCCCCTCGGAAGTGGTTTGTCGCAAGCTGTAGGCATGGCACTTGCTCATCGGATGGACAGAGGACGCTCATCTGGCCGGTTCTTCTATTGTCTGATGTCTGACGGTGAGCTTGACGCGGGAAATTCATGGGAAGGTGCGATGCTTGCGGGCAAAGAGAAGCTGGGGAATCTTATTGCAATTGTAGATCGCAACAACATTCAAATTGACGGATTTACGGAGGACATTATGCCACTTGAGCCACTCGTTGATAAGTGGCGTGCGTGGAATTGGCATGTGCTTGAGATTGACGGCAACAACATCTGGCAGATTGATCGTGCGATTCAGGAAGCAAAATCAATTTTCAACCAACCTTCGGTTATTATCGCGCACACGGTTCCCGGTAAAGGCGTGCCCGAATTTGAGCGCAAGTATGAATGGCACGGCAAGCCACCCAACAGGGAGGAGGCCGAACGCGCGCTGAAAGCTTTAAGATCTTTAGGGGGCAAGATTACAAGCGAACATCAATAAAAATTATGGAAAACAATATCGTTACTAAAAAAAGTTCGACGAGAAAAGATATCTCTGCTTATGCATACGGTTTTTTGACCATTTTGGTTTTGGTTAGTTTTTATTTTATACCTTGTTTGAAACTTTCATTCAGCAATTCTTTACCCCAAAGGTGTATTGAACTCGGAGTTGCAGAGAATTTGCTCATCTTCGTCCCGATTCTAATTATCTTGTGGGTTTTTGCTACTGTTATGATGATTATAAAATTGATATCCAAAAAGAGAAATTAATTAGCGACCCCCGATAATGCTTATCTCATCCCAAAAACTCAATCCTAAGATTTTCGACAAAGATGTTGAAATGCAACCAATTCGTAAGGGGTTTGGAGAAGGTTTGCTTGCCGCAGGTGAAGCGGATGAGCGGGTTGTTGGGCTTTGTGCAGACCTTACCGAGTCTACGCAGATGCATTTGTTCAAAGAAAAGTTCCCGCATCGTTTTGTTGAAATCGGTGTCGCAGAGCAAAACTTAGCAACCGTTGCCAGCGGCATGGCCGCGATGGGGAAAATCCCGTTCATCTCTTCTTACGCTATGTTTAGCCCGGGGCGTAATTGGGAGCAGATAAGAACGACGATCGCGTACAACAATGTACCAGTCAAAATCGCTGGCTCGCACGCAGGCGTCTCTGTCGGTCCCGATGGAGGCTCGCATCAAGCTTTGGAGGACATCGCGATGATGCGCGTGATGCCACGTATGGTGGTACTTTCTCCCTGCGATTCTATTGAAGCACGCAAAGCAACTATTGCCGCGGCAAAGACAAATACACCAGTTTATATTCGTTTGGCTCGTGATAAAACACCAGTGATAACCACAGAAGAAACGCCGTTTGAAATAGGGAAGGCGAGTTTACTGTGGGAGCCTCACAACCTACAAGGTCCGACCTTGTATACAAGGTCCGACCTTGTAGGTAGGGTGGGCATCATTGTCACCGGTTCTCTAGTCCACGAAGCTCTCAAAGCCGCGAGACAACTTGAAGAAATAGAACGAGTTTCGGTTTCTGTGCTTAACCTTGCCACTATCAAACCTCTGGATGTAGACGCGGTTGTAAAACTTACAAAAGAAGCCGGAGCGATTGTTACCGTAGAAGAACATCAGAAAATGGGCGGGATGGGAAGCGCTGTCGCAGAGTGTCTCGCAGGCAACTGTCCGGTGCCGATAGAGTTTGTTGCAGTGGATGACCAATTTGGCCAGTCAGGCACGCCATCAGAACTTGTCGCACACTACGGTCTAGATGCGCCGCACATTGTCCAGGCGGTAAGAAAAGTTATTAGTAGAAAATAGATACTAGTTTCGTTCGATATATCGCACGAAACACATTCATGTCTATCACGCCTCGCTGTTATTTTTGTAAAAAGGAGCTGACGCAGTTTGGCGGAATTCTTTTAAGTCCTCCGCACAAGGATGGATCGGTAAATAAATTGCATGCGTGCCGTGGATGCTTCAAGCGTATCCTTCGTCTGAAAAAAGTTTTCCGTATCGGAGATTGAGGACATCGTTTCTCTCGGTCCTACATGACTTAACTATACGCAAGCTCAAACGCAAAAAGAGAGCATAATTGATGTGCCCGAAGGTTGAACCTTCGTTGAAAAAGACTATATGTTAAGCCAGTCTCTCGGCTATAAATTCTGGAGGAGCCTCCGCTAGCGTTTTCTCAAGTTGCTCGCGCGTGAGAAGTCCTTTTTGCGCGCCGACTTCCTGCACTACCGAACGAGAGTTGGTGTGACCCCAACGGACTGCTTCCGCTGGGGTTTTTCCTAAAATCAACGCAGAGACAAACGTGGACGCGGTGGCGTCGCCGGCACCTGTGCGTTCATACGGAGGTTTTTCATCAGGGTAGATGGGGATATGCCAGCTCGTCTGGCCGTCAAAGAGGTAGGAGCCATTTCTACTGTCCGTCAGAAGAACCATTTTAGAGCCGAGCCTTTTCAATTCTTCTAATGAATCTCGCACGACAAGTTTTGTTTTAAGAATTTTTTCTGCCTCGTTAAGATTGGCCACGATTACTTCCGCTCGGCTGTAAAACTTTTTCATTGTTTCCATTCCGAAGTTGATTTGGAACGTGCCGGGCTGGAACGCCAGCTTAACGGATGGATGTGCCTCTAGATACGCGGCGATTTCCTGATGATATTTCTGTGAATCAGGTCCGAGAGAACTTACATACATCCAGCGCGGTTCGGGCGCGTCAGGGAATTTGTAGGGAAACGCCGCGTGGTTGACGAGAATAGTGCGCTCGTCTTCATACCAGAGCACGAAGTGGTGGTTCGTGGGCAGTTTTTCATGACTGGAGACCCATGTTTGATTTACATGCTCTTTTTCCAGTTGCGCGCGGCACTCTTCTCCCGCTTCATCTGTGCCGAGGTCGGTGGCCAGGGCAGAGTTGAGGCCCAAGCGTGCCGCCGCAACAGCGGCATTAGGGGAATTGCCAACGGCCGGAACATCCACCAGAAACTCGTACGGCACCTTGTCGCCGAATCGTACGCAAATCTGGCAGTGCTCGCGGTTTAAATCGCAGTGGACGCTGGCGTCTTTCATCCGTATAAATGAGTCAACGGTGATGTCGCCAACGGCCAGAAAGTCTATTTTTTGCATCCCCAAATTATAACATGTACTGGTAATTGCTACTGTGCATGTGTGCTACAATTTACCCTATATGCAATCTTTGCAGGAATATGTCTCGGAAGCCCGGTCAAAAGGTCAAGCAATAGGGCATTTTAATGCCTGTACGGTGGAGATGGTGTGGGGAATATTTCGGGCGGCACAAAAGCTTTCGGTACCGGTTATTGTGGGATTTTCCGAGGGCGAGCGTGATTTTTTTGGTGTCAGGCAGGCCGCATTGTTTGTCAGAAGCCTGCGCGAGCAATATACCTACCCGATTTTCTCCAATGCCGATCATACGTACAGTTTACAGCGGGTGAAAGAGGCAGTTGATGCCCTGTATGATGCGGTCATTTTTGACGGCGCCGAGCTTTCATTTGATGAGAACTTAAAAATTACCAAACAATGCGTTGAGTACGCACGGGCTCATCAGTCCGGAACTCTTGTGGAAGGGGAACTCGGGTTTATTGGGAAATCTTCGTCGGTGCGTGCCGAACTTCCGGCAGGAGTACACATCAGCGAAGCGTATTTGACTAAACCCGAGGAAGCAGCCCGATTTGTAAAAGAAACTGGCGTTGATTTTCTTGCGCCGGCAGTCGGCAATGTACACGGGATGCTTGCAAACGGGCACGATCCGTCCTTACACATTGCCCGTGTCAAAGCGATACGTGATGCCGTGGCTGTTCCTCTGGTTCTTCACGGCGCGTCTGGGAATAGCGCAGAGGATATTGCTGTGGCGTGTCAGGCAGGTGTTGGAATTGTGCACATCAGTACCGAATTGCGCGTTGCATACCGTAGGGCATTGCAGGTGTCTTTGCAATCAGATCCAGACCAAGTGGCACCCTATAAATATTTAAAACCGGTAGTAGCGGCGGTGGAGAAAATTGTTGAGGAGAAACTCGCCATTGTTAATAAGAAGCTATAAGCGTATGAAGAAGATATATGTGACGAGGTCGATTCCAGCTCCTGCGGTAGAGATGCTTGAAGCGAAAGGATATGCGGTGACCGTCAGTCCACATGAGCGCGCGTTGACTAAGGCCGAGTTGCTCAAAGCGCTTGGTGGACAGGCGTATGATGGAGTGCTCACTCTTTTACATGATGAAATCAATGCCGAAGTATTTGACGCCGCGCCGAGCGTAAAAATTTATTCCAACTACGCGGTGGGTTTTAATAACATTGATACGTCCGAAGCCGTTCGGCGCGGCGTTACCGTCACCAACACCCCGTCTGACGCGGTAAATGAAAGTGTCGCCGAACATACCTTTGCCCTCCTTTTAGCGTGTATGCACCGTATCGTGGAAGGTGATACCTTTATGCGCGCGGGTACATACAAAGGGTGGGACCCCAATTTACTCATCGGTACAGATCTCAAAGGAAAGACGCTTGGAGCAATCGGCGCGGGGCGGATTGGCGCACTGGTCATAGAAAAAGCAGTTCGCGGTTTTGGCATGAAGGTGGTGTATTTTGATGTCGTGCGCAATGAGCGTGTTGAAAAAGAATACGGGGCCGAGTACCTCTCGTCGGTAGAGGAAGTGCTGAAAGTTGCTGATGCGGTTACTCTGCATGTCTTGCTAACCAAAGAAACGCAGCACCTGATGAATGCTGCGCGGTTTGCGCTCATGAAAAAATCTGCGTATTTAATAAATACCTGCCGCGGTCCGGTGGTTGATGAGACGGCGCTTGCTGACGCACTTTCCAAAGGAATCATCAGAGGTGCGGCGATTGATGTCTATGAACATGAGCCGTCTGTTGCTAAAGGACTGCTCAAACTTCCGAACATTATCTTCACTCCTCATATCGCGTCCGCAACCGATGCGGCGCGCGCTGATATGAGCACCATCGCAGCGCAAAATCTCATTGATTTTTTTGAAGGGCGCATCCCAGCGCATGTGGCACAATAGAGGTATGACATTTGTTCAATTAGATACAAAGCAACCCCGCACCACTTTTACGCCGCGTAAAAGTGGTGCGGGGTTTACCCCGTTAGTAGAAGATGGCATTGCGCTTCGTGTTTTAAAAACACTATCTTCCAAATTAAAATCTTTTTTCAATACACGTCATGACCTATTTCGCACAAGAGCAAAAAACACGATGCCATCTTACACTACGGGGTTTACCCTTATTGAGCTTTCAGTTGTTGTCGTGGTCATCGTTATCATCGTCTCCGTAGTGCTCGTCAATTTCAATGATGTTCGTAAAAATGCGCGCGATAAACAGCGCGTGTCAGATATGGCGCACCTGCAGTTGGCCATTGAACAGTATTATGATGACACGGTGGCGTATCCAATGTGTGGGGTTAAGTCCCTCTGTTATTCAAACGGTAGTTACGCCGGTGATATAGGCCCCATCATCAATCTTGCCATTTCTCCCACCTATATGCGAATTATACCCGTTGATCCATTAAATCAGACTGCGGATTACTATCTCTATTATTACGCGCGAGGGTACCGAAAAGACCCAACAGATTCTAATAATTGTCCTACGTTCACGGGTAACACAAACGACTATGTTTTGGCGACACGGCTAGAAAGACAGCCAGCCGGCCCTTGCAGTTTTGAGTTCATGACTACCGCGCTCGGGAAGTACCCCAACCTTATCCTTGGCAATGAGTGAATAACTTTATTGATTGTCTCTGTAGTAATTGAGTACAATAAAACCATGAAAATGAACAGAGAACACGGGTTTATCCAGCACCACTTTTATAGCGGCTATAAAAGTGGTGCTGGATTCACTCTTATAGAGCTTTTAGTAGTTATCTCAATAGTCAGTTTGCTTGCCAGTGTCGTGTATGCCTCGCTTTCTAATGCTCGGGGCAAGGCAACTGTGGCCGCGGGTCAGCAATTTTCTGGACAAGTTAAACGAGCTTTGTACGACAAAGCGGCGATTTATCTTGATTTTGACAGCCTTGCAGTTGGGGCAAACTTGACTACAGAATTGTCGAAAAATAATCAAGGGACTCTTGTCTTACCTACGGCGATTACGTATCAGACCGGTACTGCCAGCCTTACTACAGATACCACGTTGTATAAAAGGGGGAATCATCTCATAGTAAATGCAGCACCTACTTATGGAATTATATATAGCCCTGTCAGCGGTCTTAATACGATTATGGAGTCTCTGAATTATACGCTTTCCGGGTGGTTACTAGTTCCCGCAGGTGTCTCAGGTACCGTAGTAATCGTCGGCGAAGATGTTGCTGGGTCGGGTAATTATGGAGTCGCAAATCTTAAAGCGTGTCTTTCTAATGGAAATGTAACTGGTGTTACAGCTAATTACCCTAATAATGGCGGTCAATTGGTGGTTCCGTCTTCGGGTTGCGAGCCGGTCTCCGTTCCAAGTGGACAATGGGTTCACCTCGCCGTGTCTGTTAAGAACAAAAATAATGGTACGGTTGACATTACTTTTTTCGCGAATGGGAAACAATTAAACACATATAACAAATCTGCAGCTTATTCTGGCGCTAATGCGAGCTTTTTTATCGGGAGTGGAGGGAACGCGAATTACCAGTTTGACGAGGTTGCTATTTTCAGTCAAGCGCTTACCGCGTCTGATTTTCACGCTATTTATGCCGCAGGAGCCGCCGAGCACGGCTTAGCAGTCAAATAACCCCTCTTTTAATCTTCTCTTACCCCTCTTACCAGTTTTACCGCTTGTTCCTCTTACGCTTTTTCTCCACTTACACACATACACACCTCTGATGCGGCCGCATCAGAGGTGTGTATGTATTGAAGTCAATGCTACGAGCAAAAAAATTCGTAGTTCTTATTCTTCTGGAAGTCCAAATCTAATTCGTAGGTGTCGGTCGCGTTCAACTTCGTCGGTGATGATGTAGAGTAAATCTTTCCCGATATTGAAATCTGCTTTTAGGAGCGCAACGAAATCTTCGCACGGATAAGGATATACCCACACACTGTGTTGTAGCCGTTGGAAGCCGACTGCAAGTAACGACCGTCGGAGTTTGTTGCGAAGCGCCCTGCGATATTCGGGAATGTCAAAGATAAGCAGGCGCCATTTTTTATCCCAGTGTTTCGGTTTTTTCAATTGGTAGTTGGCAATTTCAAGCCCGCGGAGCACATGAGCGCCTTTTTTGGTGAGCGAAAGAAACCCATGATTGTCTCGTGTCATTAATCCTTGTTTCACTAAACGATCGCGCGCTCTGTTAATTAGTTCCTTACGACGTTTGTGGGGAGTGATAATTCCCATTTTTCCGAGTGCGCCTATGACATTTGGAGCGACTACTGCCGCACTCAATATTCCTGCCATTACTACGGTTGTAAGAATGATGTGTCGTAGGTTGTGCCCGCGTGATTTTCTTTTGGCTCTCTGTTCAAGTTGTTCCATACGCTAATATTATGCGGCCGCATTGAATTAGTGTATATTGACAAAGTGGCGGTGAGTAGTATGTGAATGTGGGGAAAGAGTGTCTATCAACACGGAAATTATATTGTGCCGAGGTTCAATTTTGGTGGGAAAATACGTGCATTTGCGTTTCCTTGCAAAATAGATATAATTGCTTTTTATGTTCGTGCTTGATGCGCAAAAACGAGATGTTAAGAAAAGCCCCGTCAAAATGAGACGAGACGGCCTTGTGCCTGCTGTTTTTTACGGTAGAAAGGAGAAATCAACCGCAATTTCAATTCAAAAGAAGGATTTTCTCAAGGTCTGGAAAGGGGCAGGAGAGAGCTCAATTATTACTATTAAACAAGATGACGGTTCCGAGCATCAGGCCTTGATTCAGGATGTAGACCGCGACCCGGTAACGGGCTCACCCATTCATGCTGATTTTTATGTCATTGAAAAAGATCGCCGTCTCAAGATTAAAGTGCCGATTGAATTTTTAGGTGTTTCGCCTGCGGTCAAGGATCTCGGGGGAATTTTGGTAAAGGTTACGCATGAGCTTGAAATTGAGTCATTACCGAAAGACCTTCCACACAATATCAGTGTAGATATTTCCGTGCTGGTTGATCTTAAAAGCCAAATTCTTGCCAAGGACCTTACGCTTTCCGCGGGCGTCACATTGATTACTGGCGCTGAGGATGTTATCGCGGCAATTGCGGAAGCAAAAATAGAAGAGGAGAAGCCACCCGAAGCGATTGATCTTTCCAGTATTGAAGTAGAAAAGAAAGGCAAAGAAGTTAAGGAAGGTGAAGGGGAAGAAAATGCAGTCACTCCTGTTGCCGCTCCTGCAAAAGGAAAGGAGGCAAAATAAAGGCGACTGATTCAAATCAGTAATTTTCACCCTATATCGGTCGTCTACATTACATGATTATACGCGATGTATAATCATGTATAATCATGTATATGCCCGAGAATCGGAGTGTTTTGGTAACGCGCAACAGCTCCCACGGGGGATGTTTTCTTGTTGTATGTGCAGTTTTAATAGGCCTGCTTTGTTTTTCTCATACCGCAACCGCACAGGTAGAGGGCAGTGAGGTTAGCTCACGTCGGGCTCAACTTGAGAGCGATCTTGCCGCGCTTGAGAAAGAAATTGACACCCAGCGGGTTATTCTTGAGGCAAAACAGAAAGAGACCGTGTCTTTGGCGCGAGATGTGGCAATTCTCAATGCAAGTATTCAGAAGGCAAAACTTTCTATCAAGGCCCGTACCATTGCGATACAACAACTTCAGGAAGATATTGGAAGTAAGCAAAATACTATTGTCGGGCTTTCCAACAGACTTGATCGGGAAAAGCAGTCTCTCGCACAAATCATCCGACGCACCAATGAAATTGATTCGTATACGCTCGCTGAGGTTTTTTTAAGCGGTAACAACATCTCCGGTTTTTTTGAGGATTTGGATGCATTTGATTCAGTGAAAGTTTCTCTGCGCAGTTCGTATGTCGCTCTTATAGCCAATAGAGATCAAACACAAGCGCAGAAAGCCTCTCTGGAAGATAAGGCCGCCCAAGAGACAGCGCTTCGTCAGAGTCAGGAATTAGAAAAAAAGCGCATTGAACAGCAGGAAGCGGAAAAAAAGCGTATCTTGACTATTTCCAAAGGAGTTGAGGTCACGTATCAGAAAATAATTTCCACAAAGGGAAAAAGCGCAGCAGCCATTCGGGCCGAGCTCTTTACCTTGCGTGGCAGTGCGGCGATTCCGTTTGAGAAAGCGTATGAATTTGCTGTCAGTGCGTCGCAAAAAACGGGCGTGCGTCCAGCTCTCATTCTTGGCATTATCGCTGAAGAATCCAATTTAGGAGAGAATGTGGGAACAGGGAACTGGCGCGTAGATATGAAAAATCCGCGTGACACCGTGCCATTTCTTGATATCACCAAACGTCTAGGGCTTGATCCAGACAAGATGCCCGTTTCCAAAAAACCGTGGTATGGCTATGGCGGGGCAATGGGACCGGCGCAGTTCATTCCCTCCACCTGGATTTTATATGAAGATAGAATCGGCGATGAGACCGGGCATCGGCCTCCCAATCCATGGGACCCGGAGGATGCATTTACGGCCTCCGCGCTTTTATTGGAGGACAACGGAGCCGCGAAACAAACCCCAGCGTCCGAACGTCTTGCGGCGCTACGGTATTTAGCCGGATGGGCCAATGCGTCTAAATCCGCCTACTCATTTTATGGGGATGATGTGATGGAGCTCGCGGCTAAGTATCAATCGCTCATAAATATTTTGAAGGCGAATTAAAAACCTACAAGGTCGAACCTTGTAGGTTTAGTTTGTCGGGTTATGAGGTTGGGAAAGAAAAAAAGGCAAGGTGTAACCTTGCCTTTGGACACTCGCTACACCTCCCAAGGAAACTGCTCTATTTCAACTTCGTCAGTTTGTTTGAAGAGAACCAGACCACCGCTACCAGGCCTGTTCCCCATGAAGACTGCATTACTTGCTACCGGTTCTCGGTACAAGCGATCTAGTTTAACAAAGGGTTGTAACGTGCCGTGGATTGCGAACGAGCGGAAAGTGGTTCCTCCTGGCAATTCAGAAAAAGTGCTTTTTCGTCTTTCAGACATAACATTTTCTCCTTTCTTCTCTTTCTACTATAGTTTTTGCAACACATTTGTCAACGTATTTCTTTTCTGCTATAGTACTTTCGTCATGCAAAAAGAGCTTCACCCCACATATCATAATGCCGCTAAAATAACCTGTTCCTGTGGGCAGATTTATACTATTGGATCCACGAAAGAAACGATGCATATTGAAATTTGTAGCGCGTGCCACCCTTTTTATACGGGAAATGACAAGGTTCTAGATACTGCTGGACGTGTTGAGCGCTTTAAAGCTCGTCTTGCTAAAAAGGATACTGCAAAGCCGGCAAAGAAGACTCGTGCCGCAAAAGCGTAACTGACCTACAGGACCCACTCGGGCCTGTTTGTTTTACATATGGAAAAGATTGATCTGACCGCCTATAAGGAAAATCGTAAAACGCTCTTTTTAGCGGGGGAGTATGAGCGTTTGTATGCACAGTACAAGGAGGTAGAGGCGATGGCGGCCGACCCCACTATGCAAGAACTTGCGAAAGGGGAATTGGCTGGTTTGTCCGCACAACTTGAAACATTAGCAGGGCAAATGAAAAATATTGTTGCATCGGAAAAGATAGAGGATGAGTTTCCGAATGAAATCTTACTTGAAGTGCGCGCGGGAGCCGGTGGCGAAGAAGCGGCCCTTTTTGCGATGGCGCTTGCGGGTATGTATCGGCGTTACTCGGAAGTACAGGGGTGGACGTTTAAAGTGATTGATGAATCAAAGACAGATTTGGGTGGCTACAAGGAAGGTATATTTGAGATTCACGGTAAGGATGCGTATCGCAAGCTTCGGCATGAGACCGGTGTTCACCGCATTCAGCGTGTGCCTGCCACAGAAAAGTCAGGACGCATTCATACTTCCACCGCTTCAGTTGCCATCATGCCTTTACGAAAACTTGGCAAGATTGAAATAAGCCCCGCAGATCTGGAAGTAGAATTCTCACGCGCGGGGGGCAAGGGTGGGCAAAACGTGAACAAAGTAGAGACGGCAGTTCGCCTCACGCACAAACCGACGGGGCTTGTGGTACGTGCGACTGCGGAGCGCAGTCAGGCGGCAAACCGCGAGCGGGCCCTTATCGTTCTTCAGGCAAAATTACAGGTTATACATGACGAAGCAGAGGCAGCAAAGTTTTCTTCTCATCGGCAAAGTCAGATTGGTACCGGCGACCGTAGCGAAAAAATTCGCACTTACAATTGGCTTCAGGATCGTGTAACCGATCATCGTATCAAGCAATCCTGGCACAATATTGAAGGTATTTTTGAAGGCAATATAGGACCCATTATTGATACGCTTATTGCGGCGGAGTCAGCAACTTCTGGAAACTAAGTGTGAGGCCGGCGTGTTCCTTGACAAGTTACATTTTGGTGCGTAGTGTGTTTTGCAGGACATGAACACCAACCAGTAATACAGAAAGGATAGTTCTTATGAAGAAAAGAAAAAAGAGGCAACCACAAAATGGTTGTGAGTTGATGGAAATGCTATTCGCGAGCATCTGTGAGCGGGCTCCGATCAGGAAAGTGACCGTTGTTGAGAAAGACCGTGTTGTTGAACTGGGCTCGGGACCGTTAGACGGACTCACTGTTCGACTTTCTCGCAGCCCGCAAGATATGAGCATTGAGCTCCACCACATGCTCGGTTCCGCTTTGACCGTTGAGCACGAAAGAGAAGGCAGGGTGCTTCTCGACTTACATCTAAGTACTACAGACGTCTACGACCAGAAACGCGGACATTTATATCGCCAAGCTCTGTGTTTCCGCCAGCAAGATGTGTTTGAGATGCTGCGGTGGAAGATGACACCTCTCATTCACGAAGCCGTCTATATGGCGGAGCAGTTGCCCGGTCAGTTTATTTGGGAGGATGAACTCGACAAAGTCTATGTAGGCGATGCTCAGTTGTTCGCTCCCCAGCAGCCTAAGTGACAAGGCCACCGTAAGGATTTTATGCCACCCCTATTCAGTTTCTAACTGATATAGGGGATTTCTTTTCTAAAAAATTAAGTTGAGGCATCATTTGCAAGTAAGTCTTATTTTTGATAGACTACTTCTCTACATGGAAAATACCAAAGAAATTAAGAACGATCCGGTCATTGAAGCCCTCTTTAGCGCGGGTGCTCATTATGGCTATGTACGATCGCGCCGTCATCCTTCCGTAAAGCCCTTTATCTTTGGTGCCAAGAACCGTGTTGATATTTTTGATCTTGAAAAGACCAAGGATCTTTTGGAACGCGCCAAAGTGTTTGCCCGTACGCTTGGAAAGGAAGGAAAGCAGGTCGTGTTTGTTACCAGCAAACACGAGGCACTGCCTTTCGTGAAAAAAGCAGCGGAAGAGACGGGGATGCCGTATGTCGCCGGGCGATGGATCGGTGGAACGCTCACGAACTTCTCCGGTATTCGCTCGCGTATTGATAAGTTACTTGACCTGCGTGATAAACGCGAAAAAGGAGAACTCGCAAAATACACCAAACGGGAGCGTTTGATGATTGACCGCGAGATAACGAGACTCGAGACGCTTTTTTCCGGCCTGATTTCTCTAAAGAGCCTGCCGGCGGCACTGTTTGTGGTGGACCCGGGTAAAGAGCATATTGCGGTTGCGGAGGCTGGGAAAACGGGAGTGACAATTATCGCAATAGCCGGTTCTGATTGTAATCTCTCGCTGGTTGACTACCCAATTGTCGGTAACGATTCATCCTCTAAAAGCATCGCATTTTTTGTAGATTCGTTCACCCGCGCCTTTAAAGAAGGACGCGCGCCTGCGGCATAGTCTCTACACGCCCAGACTTTTGCTTGGTATATTTAACCACTATAACCCCCAATGATAACCACTGAGGCAGTAAAAGAATTACGTGACGCGACTGGTATTTCAGTCATGCAGTGCAAAAAAGCGCTGGAAGAAGCTGACGGCGATATGGCCAAGGCGTTGGTGCTTTTGCGCAAGAAGGGGGCTACCATTGCGGCAAAAAAAGCCGAGAGGGAATTGAAATCGGGTACTATTGGCGCGTATGTTCATTCAAATGGGTCCATCGGCGCGATGGTGATTCTTTCTTGCGAAACCGATTTTGTCGCGAACAATCAAGAGTTTCAGACGCTGGCCCGTGATATCGCTATGCACGTTGCTGCCACCGCTCCGGAATATGAGAGCTTTGAAAAAATTCCTGATGAGGCTAAAAAGACTGCGCGAGAAGTGTTTAGTAAAGAGGTTGCCAGTAAGCCAAAAGCTATGCAGGATAAGATTATGGAAGGGAAATTGGCTGCACACTTTAAGGAACGAGCGCTGTTAGATCAGACCTTCATTAAAAATTCTGAGCTCACCATCCGTACTCTTATTGAAACAGCGGTTCAGAAGTTTGGGGAAAAAATTGAAGTCCAAAAGTTTACACGTCTTTCACTTTCCTAATCCATGTCGCTTGAAAGCATCTTCTTCTTTGTTTCTCTTGCCGCGCTTATCCTCATGGTCGGGCTCAAATGGGGGAGTTTGCAAAATGGTTCCGAAGGGATTCTTACTCGTTCACTCGCACCCTTTGATGAGCCCATACGTAAAGCTCTTATCAATACCTCTACATACTTGAAAAGAGTAATTCTGTTGGGCTATCGGTACACGTCTGTTTTTTTTCATACTCTTCACCATATTCTTGCCGCATATCTGCATAATATGGTGCGAGCCGCAGAACGTCAGGTACGGAATTGGCGCGAATTCGCCCGTGAACGCAAGATAGAAAATAATTCCACTTCCGTGTTTCTGAAAGATATGACTGAGTATAAGAATCAACTTAAAGAAAATAATCACGAGGTTTGAGTTGTAGGCGTAGGACTCTCATAGTATAGTGTCTCTGTCCGATCAACAGTCGGACTTTTTGCCGCCCTAGCTCAACGGTAGAGCAACCGCTTTGTAAGCGGTAGGTTGTCGGTTCAAGTCCGACGGGCGGCTTCAGAATTAGAAATATGTTATATTGCTGGCTATGAGGAACCACATGGTGATACACGATCCCAAGGAAGCAGAGCTACTTGCTGAGCTCGGGGAAAAGACTGACTTCAAAAGTTTGCGCATGAAGAAGCTTTTGGCTCTGCCTGATTTGACGAAGAAAGAGCAATCGCCGGTAAAGATATTGTTTGATCAAATTCTAGGACTCCCTAGATTTCAGGATTTTGATATTGTTGATTTTTCAAAACTGGTGACCGTAGAGCAGAATTTTGACCTTCTGAACACGCCAAAAGACCATCCAAGCCGCAGAGAAACGGACACGTATTATCTGACTGATGAATATCTTCTGCGAACACAAATGACCGCCTTCTGGTCTTTTTATCTAAAAGATCCGAAAGTTTTGAAGCGACTTGAAACAGAAGGACAGATTGCGGCACTTGCTTCAGGCATTGTGTTTAGAAAAGACGAGATTGACCGGCACCATTTCCCTGCGTTTCATCAGATAGACGGTTTATTAATTTGCAAAAAGAGCAAGAAAATCATTACGCAAGCAGATTTAAAAGAAGTGCAGGCCGATTTAGCAAAAAGTATTTTCGGAGAGGGGATTGAATACAAATTCCTTGATGATGATTTTCCATACACGGTGGAGAGCCTTGAAATGGACATTATGTTCAACGGACAGTGGATTGAAGTGAATGGGGCAGGATTAGTAAATCCGATCGTGCTGAAGAACTTTGGATTAGATCCGGAGATTTACAACGGCTGGGCGTTCGGATTTGGAGAGCGGCTTGCGATGATTAAAATGGGTATACCGGATATTCGGATACTCTGGTCCGACGACTCTCGCATTACGAGTCAGTTCAAAGATATCAATAGTACATTCAAAGAGGTCAGTAAGTACCCCTCAATAATTAGAGACATCTCATTTATTGTTGATAAGTCTACAAGCCTTAACAACTACTTTGAAATTGTAAGAGAGTACGCAGGCAACCTCATTGAAGAAGTGAAGTTGTTAGATACCTATGAAGATGCGAAGAAATTCGGGGAAGGGAAGAAGAGCTATACATTCCGTATTGTGTACTGCTCTCCAGAGCGGACACTCACCAACCAAGAAGTCAATGTCATTCAGCAAAAGATACAGGAAAAAACAGAAACCGAACTGAAAGCGGTAGTGAGGTAAGAAGAAAGCTTAAGGCTTAGTGCTTGGGGCTTGGAGAAAGAAAAAACGCCCGACACAGTGTGTCGGGCGTTGACCATTTCAAGAGAGGAGACGGTTCTTATTCTGCCCTTGCCACTTTTCAGTGGGAGGTACAATTACCCGTTTAGGAGTCAACGACTCACCTTATCTTGGTACGGTCTTACCGGCTTTCAATGCGACAGGATGCCCAGCCGAAGATGCTTGCCATAACTCCCGGCAAGATGGCATGGATGAATGCCTCCATCTCGTCTTTGTCGATGCCGATGTCTTTAGCTTCGTTGCCCATGTTTCGTCGAACACTGTCGCTGACACCGTTCTTGCTGAGCTCTCGCTTGATCAACTTTAGGGCGATTTCACCTTGTCGCGCCTCCGTCATGGCTATGGATTTTGTCATACGTACTACCTTTCGATGAGTTGTTTCTCTGTATCCCCAGAGACAGGGAAGTGCCTACTTCGTTTCAGCACTTTCTAGCGTAAATTGTACTACACTTACTATATAAAAGTCAAGTTTTTTACCTTGATTTTAGACCATAGTTTTCCACTTTTTAGCTTTCATTTTAGCCCTATTTCTGTTAGAATGAATCGGTGTCTGAAAGACAGTTTTTACCCCGCAAGAGCGGGGACGGATTGTTTAAAAGGGCGCATCAAATGGTTTATCCTAACAAATTTTTTGGCCTACGCTGAGGGGTTTTTAAAGCGCACATAAACCAATAATTCGTATAGATTTAACTTAATTTAGTATGGATAAAAATTTGAAAGGGCGGGGAAAAGAAGTCCCCAATAGAACTAACGGTCGCGAAGCGCGACCTACTTCTAACGGGGCAAGTAAAAAGAATGGCTCCGGGCATCACTATGATGCCTCGTCTATTACCGTTTTAGAGGGGCTGGAACCGGTTCGAAAGCGCCCCGGTATGTACATCGGGACCACTGGTCCTGATGGTCTTCATGACCTTATTCGTGAAATTTTTGATAACTCACGCGACGAGGCAATGGGTGGTTTTGCGGATGATATAGAAATCGTTCTTTTGCCTGGCAACCGCATTCGGGTCACGGACAATGGTCGTGGTATTCCGGTTGATATTCATAAACAAAGTAAAGTTTCTGCACTGGAAACTATCATGACAACATTGCATGCCGGAGGGAAATTCGGCGGAGACGGTTATACAGTTTCTGGAGGTCTGCATGGAGTCGGTGCTTCAGTGGTCAACGCGCTTTCAATTTTCTGTGAAGTAGTCGTACATCGTGACGGTGGGATTTATTACCAAGAATATAAGCAGGGAAAAGCAAAAGCTAAGGTGAAGAAAATTGGTAGCTCTGATTTGCATGGGACAGTTGTTACCTTCCAGCCTGACCCAGCGATTTTTCCAGAGATTAAATTTGATTTCAACCGCGTGGTGAATCATATGCGTCAACAGGCGTACCTTGTGAGGAATATGGGTATCACCGTCATAGACGCGAGAGAGTTTAAAGGAGAACTTGATTTTGCTGATGTATTTTATATGCGCGAGATGGGATTGGACCTCCCATCCCAGACGTTTCATTTTGAGGGCGGGCTAAGCTCACTGGTCGCGTATTACAATAAAAACCTTAAACCAATCCACAAAAATATTTTCTATGTTGAAAAGAAGGTAGAAGGAGTTGAGTCGGTTGAAGTGGCTTTACAGTATGCGGATGATATTTCCTCGCGTATCTTGGCGTTTGGGAACAATATCTATAATGCGGAAGGTGGAACACATGTGACGGGTTTTAAGACAGCACTCACGCGTACCTTAAATACGTACGTAAAAAATGGTAGCCAAGGGAGGGGGGGGAGCGACGACAATTTTACGGGCGATGACGTGTTGGAAGGTTTAACTGTCGTTGTGTCGGTCAAATTGCGAGAGATCCAGTTTGAAGGCCAGACCAAAGGGAAATTAGGCAGTGTGGAAGCACAAGCGGCAGTCAACTCTGTCTTCGGTGAGGCTTTTGCAGCCTTTTTAGAGGAAAAGCCCGATGATGCGCGAGCCATTATCGGCAAGGTAGTGCTTGCTATGAAGGCGCGTAAGGCGGCAAAGGCTGCTAAAGATTCAGTTTTGCGCAAAGGCGCGCTTGAAGGAATGACACTGCCCGGGAAACTTGCCGATTGTCAGTCGCATGATCCAGCCGAATCTGAAATATTTATTGTAGAGGGAGACAGTGCTGGCGGTACAGCAAAAATGGGACGTGATAGGCGCACGCAAGCGATTTTGCCACTGCGCGGTAAGATTTTAAACATTGAACGAGCACGCTTGGATAAAATGCTTGCGTCGGAACAGATTAAAAACCTTGTGGTTGCCATGGGCACGGCGATTGGAGATACGTTTGATATCGCGAAGTTGCGTTACCACAAGATTGTTATTGCAACAGATGCCGACGTGGACGGCGCGCACATTCGTACGCTTATTTTGACACTTTTATATCGCTATTTTCGCCCCATTATTGATGGAGGATTTGTTTATATTGCGCAACCGCCATTGTACAAAATACGAAAAGGAAAAGAAATCGCGTATGCATATACCGAGTTAGAGCGAGAGAAAATGCTCGGTAAGGATGTCAAAGATATAGATATGTTGGACACTGATGAAGCTCCCGAAGAAGAGAGTGCGAAGGAAGAGGGAACAGAGGATAAAAAATCTAAAGTAAAAATATCAACCAAGACCCACATCCAACGTTACAAAGGTTTAGGTGAAATGAACTCAGATGAGCTCTGGGAGACGACAATGGACCCATCTCGGAGAATTTTGAAGCAAGTAAGAATTGACGATGCGCGCGAAGCCGACAAAGTGTTTGACATGCTCATGGGCACCGATGTACCGGCTCGCAAAGCGTTTATTCAATCAAACGCCAAGCTAGCCACTTTGGATATTTAAGACTAGTTAAAAAAATTCCGTACAGTACATCTCCACAATAAGAATGCTATAGCATTCTTATTGTGTAGGTGTGGTGTGAATTGAATTACCGAGTTGAGACGCGAATGGTAGTTGTCGCGATATTGTTTGACTCGCTGGCCTCGGGGATTGAACTTGTCGGATCTACGTTGATGACAAATCTTCCGTCGGTGTCAAGCTCAACGTTGTCAAAACCGATGGTATATTCAATCTTATCTCCGGGGGCAAGCGGTTGCTGTCCGTCCGATTCAAAGATGTAATTGGGGAACGTGGGGAGTACTGCGTTAAACTGCCAGTGTCCGGAGTTTGCGGTGCCAAGATTCTCCACTTCAAAACGTACGGCAATGCGATCTGACGCACGCAGTGTAGTGGTTGCCGTGAACGCGTTGGTTACTTTATCAATCGTGCCTACCTCTAAAATCCGTGGTGCCAAATCAGTTTTTCCATAGGGTTGTGCTGGTTTTGTCGTAGTTCCGACAACGTAGGTTTTTTCAGTGCGAGTGCCGGCAGTCGGTGCTTTTTTAACCGGTGCGGTAACGATGGGGGGTGTTGGAGTGGCGGCTGCGGGCTCCACAGGTTTTAGCGTTGGTGAGATCTCTGACGGCGGTTCTTTTGTGTCACCAATTATAGATATGGTTACTGATGAAGACAGAGGATTGGCGCTGTCGTCAGAGCGTGTGTAGAAAAGCGCGACTGGAATTGCCGTAGCCTGATCATTTTCAGAGACTGCGATAATCGTTACAAGATCATCCTTGCTGTATAACGTAGATTTCATATCACACAAAAGCGTTTTATCTCCGGTCTCAGTTTTTACTCCCAGGTAGAGTTTATCTACGCACGGGTACCAGAGGGAATAGACTCCGTCGCCTTTTTTGTTCTTATGTACCCATGACATAACCGTTTCATCTCCCGAATGGAGGGTCGTTTGGTCGCTATACAGTGTGAGCTTTTCACCTGGTATGAAGGTTTGACTCATGGTCACCAATGCTTGGGCTAGACGACTCACGGTGTCGGGTAGGTAGGGTCCGATCTGAATCGCGGTCCAGACTCCGGTGACTACCAAAAGCGTAATAACGCCAAGCCCAATAGTTTGAGCCCAGCTGAATTCTTTACCTCTTTCTTTAATTTGCGCGTGTTCCATACGGAGCATTATATATACTATAATAGATTTTTTGTCAAGTAATGATGCTTGACAATTCTAAATATATAGAGTACAGTAGTCTTCGTATACCTCTATGCAATTTTTGAAATTTGCAGGATTGTGGGCGGCGGTATTTGTTCCAAGCTACCTTATCATGTCTCTTTTGGGAATAATACCGGCCGAGTTAACTGACTTCAATCGTCGGCTGTTAGTCGTGGTATCTAGAGTGCCATTACAAAACTCTGTTGTTGCCACTACCACGGTAGCGATATCCAATGGGACGTCGGATGTAGTTCCAGATTCTTTGAGCGTTCGTGAGCGCATATTGCCCGACAGAATTGTAATTGAAAAGATCGGTGTTGACACACCAGTGGTGAATCCCGAGAGTCGCGATATCGTGGTGCTTGATAAGGCATTGCTTTCAGGGGTCGTCAGGTATCCGACATCCGGAGGATTAGAAGATAACAGCACCATGTTTCTCTTTGGACATAGCACGAGTTTCCGCACGGTACACAATGAAGCGTATAAAGCTTTCAATCGTCTTGGCGAATTGCAAATCGGAGACACCATTCGTGTCTCGTCGGGGAGCACTGATTATGTGTACAAAGTCTTTTCCGTTTCGGAAGTGGATAAGGACAAGGCATTGGTAGAGCTACAGACCGGAGAAAAGTTGCTGACACTCTCTACCTGTGACACATTCGGTGCGCGTAGTGATCGATTTGTGGTACAGGCACGTTTTATACAGGCCTTGCCTTCTCAGTAATATATGAGTAAGGTATAAAATCATAAAGATATGAAATTCAATTTGAGAAAACCTAATAGAATCGCCACCCTTACCACAGGCACATACGTTGTGCTTGCGTCCTTTGTCGCAACTTTTATAGTTCCTATGTCAGCATTAGCCTGGAATTTACAAGGCTCATGCGCGGGGGTTCCTCCTACCGTAAACGTGGGTGAGACTGTTACCTGGACAGCTACGCGTTCTTCAACCGGTACGGCCTCGGATAGCCACTATGAGTACTTTTGGTCAGGGACAAACAGTCTTTCCGGAACATCCCAATCGGTTTCAAAAACCTACACAACCGCGGGGACCAAAAATGCAACGGTGGTCATCAAACTGGTTATTAACGCGGGCGGTTCAGAGAGTATCACCCGCTCATGTTCAATCACCGTGACGAATCCGCCGCCTCCTCCCACTCTCGTGGGATCTTGTGCCGTGGCTCCTTCTTCTGCAGCTATTGGGGACAATGTCTCTTGGAGTTCTGCTGTCTCTGGTGGCACCGGCACGTATTCATATTCATGGACAGGAGATGACGGCCTTTCGGGCACTTCAGCTAACGTTACAAAAACGTACAACACCTCTGGTACCAAAAATGGCACGGTAACCATTACGTCTGGCGCACAGACGGTATCAGACTCATGCCATGTTACGATCGCGTCAAATCCTCCGCCCCTTGTCACGTTCTGTGTAGCTAGCCCATCTTCCGTGAATACGGGTGTCCCAGTTTCTTGGGTTTCCAGTGTATCGGGTGGTACGGGTACTTATACCTACTCGTGGACTGGTGATGAAGGCTTGTCTGGCACATACGCTAATCTTTCTAAGACCTATAGTTCTACGGGTACCAAGCAGGGAAACGTGACTGTTACTTCAGGTTCGCAAACGGGCACAGCTTCTTGTGTTGTGACCGTTACAAATCCTCCCCCTCCGACGACACTTGATGGCCTGTGTTTTGCAACGCCATCATCTGTTCACACGGGAGATACGGTACATTGGGGTGCAACCGCAACGGGCGGGACTGGTTCTTATACCTATAGCTGGTCTGGTGATGAAGGCTTGTCTGGCACATCTAATCTCTCTAAGACCTATAATTCTACAGGGATAAAAAATGCGAGCGTTGTCATTACGTCCGGCAGCAATCAACGCATCACGCGTTCATGCCAAGTAGAGGTGACCGCGACGCCACCTCAGCCACCTTTATTGACTGGCTCGTGTTTGGCGTCGCCTTCCAGCGCTCATACGTCAGATACGATAACGTGGACCGCGACTCCTTCCGGCGGGACGGGCAGCTACACCTATTCGTGGAGCGGTACCGACAGCCTTTCCGGGACAAGTGTTTCAGTAAACAAATCTTACAATACAACGGGAACGAAACAGGGAACGGTCGTCATAGCGTCGGGGTCACAGACCGTGTCCGCAAATTGCGAGACCTCTATTACGAGCATGCCGATAACCTCTGCTTTTTCAGCGATATGTTCTGTCAGTCCTTCTGTTATTCATTCTGGTGAATCTGCCACGTGGACCGCAACTGCTACCGGTGGCACGGGAACGTATACCTATGCATGGACGGGGAGTGAAGGCTTGTCAGGGAATACGGATTCTGTCACAAAAACCTATGGGTCAACGGGCAGCAAAAACGCATCAGTAACCGTGATGTCGGGTTCAGATACCACCACGGCATCTTGTTCCCTTAATGTTCTCCCACCGCCGGGATGCACACAGAATTGTGGAGGCGGAGGTGGCGGCGGAGGTGGAGGTTTTAATCCTCCGACCGTCGTTCTGCTTAAAAAACCCCCCGTGGGACAAGTGCTTTCGGCCGTGTTCCTCTCGCAGATTCCCTACACTGGTTTTGGCGATGGATATAAGGTCGCGCTCTTTTTACTCATACTTGGCTTGTGGAGCGTGGCTGCAGTATATTTTTTCCGTGCCAAACTCTGGCGTCGGAAACGCGATACTTTCGCGTTTAACCACACACAGACAGGGTACGGGGATGGGCCGAGGTTGGGTATCAATGAGGGGGTTGTGGAGGCGCAGAGCGAAGAATCTCCATTGATTGAAGAGCCGTCGTATGTAGATATTAATCAAATTATAAATTCACCCATGTACACAGAGACCATTGTCCCGAAGGAAGTTCACGGAGGGGGGCAGGCCAGAGCAGGTATCGTTGATATCATTGCGGCTGAAGCCCAGCGTAATCACGCCATCATATCAGAGGAGGGTATGAAAATAATTGCCGATAAAGGGAAAAATGACGCTGCGCAGGCCTTAGTATTGGTAAGCGCGGTAATCAAGAGTGCTGAAGAGAGATATGACCGCGAAGACGGGTGGCTTCTGCTGAATAAAGAAAAAGTGAGTGCTTCTCTGACCGATAAAGCTACGGTGAGCGATGTTTCTGCACGTTCTACTCCGGCCCCGATTCCCGATGTGTCTTCCGCTCGGGTCTCGTCACCATCACCGAACGCGTTTACCGCAGGGGGGAAGCCGTCAGTGGACAGTGCCCTCTTTGTCAGCTGGCTGGCAACTGGAGATAAACAGCAAGTCGCTCGGTACCTAAAGACCTTGCGTGACCAGTTGGGGAGCGCGGAAGCATTCCTGAAAAAAGTGGTGCTTGACCTTGACATCGTATACCGTTCCCGTTTTGACGAGATTGAGGAGACTATTGATGAGCGTTTGTCTAACACCGTTTCCGGGCTCTCAAATATAGCGCTTGAAGATCTCATTTCTGTTTTACTTTCTACGGTTGATCAGAGTTACCACTCAAGTTCACTGGGAATAAAACTCGCGCTTATGCGAGCTACTGAAGTAGGGAAGCGCCGGTAAATAAATTACCCCAATCAAACCGCAGAATACCCCGTCGGCTTGCCGCCGGGGTATGAACAGAGTTGGCATTTTGAGATTCAAGCAGCAAATCCAAAACGTGCGTCCACATTCTATAAGAACGTATTTGGTTGGAAGATTGACCAGTGGGGGAAACAACGCTATTGGATGGTTATGACCGCAAGAAAGGGTAGTAAAGAAGCAGGAATCAACGGGGGACTTTTGGTTAGAAAAGGAGCTGGACCCAAAAAAGGCCAAGCGGTCAACGCCTTTGTTTGCACGGTGCAGGTTTCCGATATAGATGCGACGATTAAGAAGGTAAAGGCTGCCGGTGGAACGGTTGCTGTGCAAAAATTCGCATTTCCAGGAATGGAGTGGCAGGCATACTACAAAGATACCGAAGGTAATATCTTTGGCATACACCAAACTGATAAAAAGGCGAAGTAACAAGACAGATACTGCTCTAAACCCATGGAACGCAGTATTCTGGGGCCTTTTGGGGTAGGTAGCGGGTAGTTGACAAAAATACCCTATATACTTTGAATTACGAAACTCCCTTTTTCTCTCATTTTCATATAAAATAGAAACAGCTCCCTTGCGGAGCTGTTTCTATGAAAACTATCATTCCCGAATACAACCTCATAGTAACAAAAGTTAGGTTCT
>Ga0209541_10001547_pt1 | contig 45461 bp, 46 predicted proteins | sample RifCSPlowO2_01_FD_184027 | JGI IMG/M metagenome (GOLD analysis project Ga0209541, IMG submission 184027) | Groundwater microbial communities from Rifle, Colorado - Rifle CSP2_plank lowO2_0.1 (SPAdes) (version 2) | ecosystem: Environmental > Aquatic > Deep subsurface > Groundwater | place...
TTGATATCTTAATTTGGTGCGGCGGAGTTAAGGCATCCGGCTTAATCAGAAAACTTCCGCTAAAAACAGAGACCAAGGGAAGAATAGAAGTTGAAGAGGCAATGAGCTGCCTTCCCCACACGGAAAATTTAAAACTTTACGGACAAGTCTATGGCATTGGCGATGCGGTTTGTTGCTATGATCCAGTAACGAAAAAACCTATGCCCATGGTCGCGCGAGCCGCAATTTCCCAAGCAACAGTGGCAGTTAATAATATATTAGGAAAAAATCTTAAATTCTATTGTCCTAAAACCTATCCTTACGTCATCCCAGTTGGAGGAAAATATGCAGTGGCAAAAATCGGGCCATTTATATTTTCTGGAATTTTAGGATGGCTCCTCAAGGGATTAGTAGAATTAAATTATCTCTTATCTATCATGCCCATTAATCACGCGTTAAAAATCTGGCTAAGAGGCCTGTACATATTTATTAAAAACGATCGGCTAGGCTAAGCAGGCTTGACTTGTAATATAAATCCTGTCTAAAATCTCTATAGATAAGTCCTTTGAAAAAATAAAGGATTGGTAAGAATCCCACACAATAAATTTATGTGTGGCAAGAAAGGGGGCCGAAGATGCGTAAATGGCTACTTGTTATGATGGCAGTATTGACGCTAAGTGGTTTTTCGTTGTTCACGCAAGAAGCGCCTTCAACGCCAACCACGGAATCCAAGCCTGTGCCAACTGTTCCAGCCGCAGAACCCGTTCCTGCCAACCCCGAAGCCAAACCAAAAATTGACCGAAGCATTGAACTTTATAACGAATACCAATTCGCTAGCGTTGATATTGTTACCACTGTCGAAACCGAAATCGGAAAACAAGCTTGGCTAGGCGCTGGCTGTTTTATTGATAAAGATCAATATAAAAATATTGTCTCATTAAAAGAAAATGAGGCGTTGGTAATTACCGTCTCTCATGTTGTAAAAAATGAAAAAGATAAGCTAATTAAGATAGGTGGGCATAACTTCATCAAAATTCTTAACTATAAATATGAAGTCACGCTCAAATCTAAGAAACGAAAATATAACGCGGAATTAGTCGGCTGGAATCTCCGGAATGACACTGCGATCCTCAAAGTGAAAGATATTGATAAAAATGATTTTAAAGTTGCAAAGATTGGCAATTCTAATAACCTAAGTGTCGGTCAAAAAATCTATGTGATTGGCTCGCCCTATGGCATATCCAATACCATCACTGATGGTATTATCAGCCAATTACATCAACGCCTTGATCATCTTTACATAGAAGATTGGATCCAAATCACTGCCCCTATTAATCCGGGCAACTCTGGCGGAGTGCTAATCAATGACGCTGGAGAAATTGTGGGTATTATATCGGCGGGAATCCGCGGGGCTGACGGCATGGGCTATGCCGTCCCGATTAATCTTGCTAATATTCCTCAACTTTTAAAGGGTGAAGTGAAAAGAGGGATATTCGGGGCAGAAGCAATGATTGAAAATTTTTCTAGAATGGGCGAAGCTAATAAACCCAAAATTCAGGACTTGCTTGAACTCTATGATTCTACCGGGATTGATGACCCAACAACTCTAGACACTCTTTATAAAAACACTGTTAAAAAATACGCGATTGTTACCCAACTTAAAAAAGATAAGCCTGCTGATAAAAGCGGCATTAAGAAGGGCGATATTATCGTCAAAGTAGCTGGCAAAGACATTGAAAATGGTATGGATTTACGCATAACCCTGATCAATCACTTCAATGGGCAAGCTGATAAACCCATAGAAATTGATCTTTTGCGAATTAATGGAACTAATGTCCAGCCGATTAAAATTTTTGTAACACTAGAAGAAGAAAAGGATGAGGATAAAGACGACTAATAATAATATTGCTCCGCTTATTCAGCGGAGCATTTTTCTATCATAATTGGCGCCCGATTAGATTCGCCTGCCATTAAATAACCAAGCCCGAAACTAATAGTGCTAATCAAAAAAGCGAGCAAGAATAAAATAATTTCCCGGCGATAATCCTTAAAGATTGACTTTAATTTATTCATAATCTATACTTTACACTATAAAATTTAAAAACAAAATTTAGACAAATATGGCACATACAAAATCAGGCGGTTCAACAAAATTAGGGCGCGACTCTAAATCTAAACGGCTAGGAGTCAAAATCAATGACCAAGAAACCGTAAAATCGGGTGAGATTATTATTCGCCAGCGAGGTACCCATTACTTCCCAGGCAAAAACGTAGCTCGCGGCGGCGATGATACCCTCTACGCCTTAAAAGCTGGAGTAGTTAAATTTTCTTCCTTAAGAAAAACTCGCTTTGATGGCTCGCTTAGAAAAGCCAAAATCGTCAATGTTTTAACTCCTTCTATGCCTGCAATGGAGACAAAATAACTTTTACTTTTCCCTTAATTCCCCGTCCCATACTGACCCCCACCTCATGCTCGCCTAAAACTCTCAAAGGCCTCCCCAAAATAACCTCCGACTCGTTTAAAATCAGCCTCTTTTTTAAGAGAGCTGATTTTATTTCTTCTGATTTCACCGATCCAAAAACTTCCCCATTCTTTCCGGTTTTAATTTGAATTTCCAACACAGAACTAGATAAATCCTGCGCTAATTTATTATAAACAGCTAATAATTTCTGCTCTTCTTGATCGCTCTCTTGTTTTAATTTTAAAGCTGAATTGTTAGCGGGGATTGCCAACTTTTTAGCAATCAAAAAATTCCGAGCATAACCATCGGAAACATTTTTGATTTCCATCCGCCGGCCAATGCCGCGAACATCTTGTAAAAGCAAAACTTTCATAAATTATAAATCTATGAACTTTTCACTGGCTCAAGCTGTAAACGCAAAACCTCTAATGCCTTATCTAACTGCGGATCTCTTTCCGCCTCCCGGTCTTCATCGGTTAATTTCACTTCAAAATCTGGCGCCAAACCGGTCTTATCAATAATCTGGCCGCTAGGCAATACCCAATGCGCTATAGTCACTTTTAAAGAAGAGTTGTCGGCTAGGGGCATTACTTCTTGCACCGATCCTTTTCCAAAAGTCTTTTCTCCAACCAGTTTAGCGCCGCGCTGATCTCGCAACGCGCCAGCCAAAATTTCTGAAGCGGAAGCCGAACCCTGATTCACTAGAACCACTATTGGAAGATTTTTTAGCGCGCCATTGCCATTGGCTCTAAAAGCTGTTTCGGCGCCCGAGCGAAACTTTTCGCTGACCACCAATTTACCCCGATCTATAAACCAACTAGCCAAATCAACAGCGACCTCCAAATAACCGCCCGGATTATTACGTAAATCCAATATCATACCCCTAGCATCGCCCGTCAAAGTTTTCAGCGCGGCTTGATAAAAAAGATAATTAGCATTTTCATTAAAGCTATATAATTGAAGATGTGCTATTTGATCATCAGTCATTGTAAAATCTAACGTCGGCACTTTAATGGTTTCTCGGGTAATAGTAAAATCTTTTGGCTCACTCCAGCCGTTTCTTAAAATAGCCAAAGTAACCTTTGTGCCAATCTCACCGCGAATAATTTTTACGGCCTCATTAACGTCTAATCCAGTGGTGGGGGTTTTATCTATCAATAAAATCTTATCATTGCTTTTTAAACTGGAACGTTCCGCGGGAGAATCTTTTAACGGCGCAATAATTACCAATTGCTCGTTGCGAATGCCTATCTCCGCGCCAATACCGCCAAAACTTCCGCTAACGTCTTCTTCAAATTTTTTCGCGTCTTCTGGCGGAAAAAATACCGTATTAGGATCTTTTAACGCGTCTACCATTCCCCCAACCGCGCCATAAACTAAATCCTGATCTTTGGCTGATTCTCCATCAATATAATCTTTTTTGATCTTGTCCCAAACTTGCCAAAAAATCCCGAAATTAACATTGATCTCGTCTTCTTCTAAATTATCAATGCCCCTTACTATAATTTCCTTGGGATACAAAACTCCTTTGGAATAACCCAAATAAAAAAATCCTACAGAAATAATAACGGCCCCAATAACTAGGAGGACAATTTTTTTACTCTTCATAATAGTTATAATCAAATTTTGCCAAAAAAATAGGAAATTATCAATTGGCTAGCAGTTAATAGTTAATACCTTATATAATACTATTGATGGATCCGATAAACGAAAATAGCAAACAATATTTAGGCAAGCTCACAGAAAGAGCTAAACAATCCAAAATTTACCGAGATTACCAAATGACCGGACTGCAAATAGCGGCAGCGCTCCAAGACTTGAAACATAAAGCGCTTTACATTAAATTAGCTAAAACCCGCGGCGCAGAAACCTTATTACGCCTTGCCAAATCTATCGCTGAAAATCCTAATGTTAAAAATCGAGGCGCCTACTTTATGAGAGTAATCGCTAATAATGCGAATAACAACAAATAATGCAAATACTAACTATAAATAACAAAAAAGAGGAAAGGTTCCTTAGGCGAAAAACTAAGGAATTTGATCTCAAACAATATCCTAAAGCCGAACTTCGGGAGCTTATTAAAGAAATGCGGCAAATAATGAAAAATACTAACGGCGTGGGATTAAGCGCCAATCAAGTTGGAATAGACCGCCAATTTTTTATTGCTCAAGTGCCAGATGAACAAGGCAAGCAAAAATTTTATACCATTTTCAATCCTAAAATTATCAGCCTCTCTAAAGAAAAAGTTGACCTAGAAGAGGGCTGCCTAAGCGTACCCGGAGTTTGGGGAATCATCCCACGCTCAAATAAAATCATTATTGAGGGAGTGGATATGAACGAAAAAAAAATAAAAATTAAAGCCTGGGGGTTTTTAGCGCAAGTATTTCAACACGAAATTGGCCATCTTAATGGAGATTTATTTATTGATAGAGCAAAAGAATTAAAAAAAATCGACGTTAATTCGTCTTTTAGAAAATAAAATTTATGCGTTATATTTTTTTTGGAACGCCAAATTTTGCCGCCATAATTTTAGAAAAACTTATTAAATCGAGCTTGATACCCTCTGCGGTGGTTTGCAACCCCGACCGACCAATAGGAAGGAAAAAAAATATTACTCCCCCACCAACAAAATCTTTGGCGCTACACTATAACATTCCAATATTACAGCCAGAGATTTTAACAAATAACAAATTACAAATAACAAATTACAAACCCGATTTTTTTGTAGTTGCCGCTTTTTCTAAAATTTTATCAAAAGAAATTCTTCAAATTCCCCGCTTAGGAACCATCGGCATTCATCCGTCATTACTCCCCAAATACCGAGGCGCAACGCCTATCCAAACCGCCATTTTAAATGGCGATATTGAAACCGGAACAACTTTATATTTAATAGATGAAAAAATTGACCATGGCGCAATAGTTGCAAATATCAAATATTCAATATCAAATATCAAAAAATATGAGGAGACTTTAAAAGATTTAGCCGAATTATCTGCTGATTTATTAATTAAAACACTGCCGAAATTCAAAAATGGAGAAATTAAGCCGCAACTGCAAAACGAAAACGAATCCAGCTATACTAAAAAATTTACCAGCCAAGACGGATATATTGAGCCCGATATTCTTGAAAAAGCCCAAGGCGGCGACCTCAAACTCGCCACAGACATTGATCGCCGAATCCGCGCCCTCAATCCCGAACCCGGAACCTACACCATCCAAAATGGAAAAAGAGTAAAATTACTGGAAGCGCAAATCCAAAACGGCAAACTCCGCATCACCAAACTACAAATAGAAGGGAAAAAAACTAGTTCGGTTTAACCTGTTCCCAAAAACCCAAGTCAATTCCTGAGAAGAGCATCCGGAGGCGCAATTTGCTTGGTCGCAAAATTGCGCTGAGGACTGAGAGGGCTTTTGCCGCTGGAGCAAAAGAACCTCGTTTCTTCGAAGGAGTTGGCTTGGGGTTTTTAAATTACCTTTCTATTTTCCCAAAATCTCAACAATCTTATCTGCTATAAATCCTAAAGGCGTATTAGCTTTTACAAGATACCCCACAACTTTTAACCCTAATTTTTTAAACTGCTGTTCATCTCCCTGAAGATTGGTTAAGATCATTACGGGAATATTGGCAAATTCTTTATTCTCACCTTTCTGCACCAGCCCTAAAAAATCAATTCCGCTCATTTCTGGCAAAACAATATCCAACAAAATAAAATCTGGCTTGATCATCGGCAATTTTTCCAAAGCCTCCTTGCCATTGCTCGCGGACTCTACGGCATAACCCTTATCTCTTAAAAATTTAGAGAGCGCGTCAACTAAAGAACGCTCATCTTCAATTAAAAATATTGTTTTAGCCATAAAAATAATCTTTAAATTTAAGTATATATTAATTCAGCGGAAGATCAAAATAAGCAGTAGCGCCTCTGTTTTTCCCACGCGAAGTTAAACGCAATGTTCCGCCATGAGCTTCGATAATAGCCCGAGATATAAAAAGGCTCAGCCCCAAACCATTAGGAGACAAAAGCTTGCCCTCTTCTGACCGAAAAAATTCCTCAAATAAATGTTGCTCATCGGCCTTAGAAAGTCCTATGCCATCATCTTCAACAGAAACTACCAGCCGTTTTTGGTCATTAGTTGTTTCTTGGAAAACTCTCAAAACAATTTTCCCTCCGGTCCGAGAATAAGAAATCGCGTTTTCAAATAAAGTTCTTATAACTTTTTTAATTTTTTCCGAATCGCATTTTACTAAATTAGCTGTTTTTTCAATTTCGGACTCCACCGTCAACGCTTTCTCTTTAATAATAGGCATAAAACGAACAATTAGCTCATTATAAATATCGCCCACGCGCAAATCGGTTTTTTGCAAAAACATCTTTTTATCATAAATTTCCAAAGCCGTCAGAATATTATCAATCTGTTCACTCAAAAAAACCGTTTTATCGTAAATATGATCCAAAAAACTCTGCCGGTCTTTTTGGCTTAACCCCGGCTGTTTTAAAGTCTCAATGCTCCAGCGCATTCCAGAAATTGGCGTTCTTAATTGATGAGAAACAACGCCGATAAAATGGCTCTTGGCCTCGGAAGCAGATTTTAAATCTTCGTATAAACTTATATTATCAATAAAAGCGGCTGCCTCGTGAACGGTATGTTCTAAAAATTGCAAATCGTCTCGATAAAAAACATCTTTCGATTTTTTCGGCCCCACTAAATAAAGCATTTTAATTCTTCCTTTAAATTCCACGGGGATCGCGATGTTAAAATCAAATTTCTCCAATCCGCATAATGCTGCTTTTTCAACGGGCAATAGATAGGATCCTCTTCCTATCCGTTTTTGAAAATCTTCGCAATCTATTATAGCTCCGGGATGCGAATCAAAATACTTAATCAGCGAAGAATCATTGTTAATATAAATTATTTCTATACCAGCGGTTCGAACCGCTTGCTGTAAAATCATAAAATCTTTGGCGGAAGGAATAAGCGCGAAAGCGGTTTTCTTAACTTTTAAAACTTTGATAATGGTCTCATTAAAAGTTTTAACAATCAGACTTAAGTCCGGGCCAGCTTGGTGAATAGTCTGCGCGAAAAAATCCAAAACCTCACTCAATTTATAATGTTTTTGAAATAAAAACCGATCAGTAAGATTTTCAACAAATCTCTTAAGCGGAGCATAGCTTAAAACAATAATAAAAGCCGGCAATAAAATATTATAGGGTTCGCCTAGAAATCCACTTAAAAGACTGGTGGCCGCGAAATAAAAACCCGCAATTACAGTCAGTAAGGTGGAAAATATCGCTCCCAATCTTAAAACCACCGTTATATTCATTAAGTGATAAACCGTAATCGCGTAAGCAAAAATCGCCAGGTAAACCGCAACTAAAATATTTCCGTAAGGCGGGATGGGTATTTTATACCAAGGAAAATAATTAGTAGCTCCACCAAGAAAAGCAATAAAAATACCCAGTAATAAATATTGAATCTGACCCCTTAAATGACCGCCAGATTTTAGATAATGCCTAATTAAGAGAATAGTGGCGTAAACTAAATAACCAAACCAAATAATTAAATATGGATGGAAAGCAATTCCGGGCATCGGCCAAAACTTAAATCCCAAATAAGGCTCAACATGGCTCACAAAATAAGGAGTAAAGTTAAGCAACTCAAAAACCGTCATAACGACATAACCTAACCAGATGAGATACTTTTGTTGCTTATAAATTCCTAAAAAGGCGGCAACAAAATGAAAATAAGCAATCGCGGTATAGATGGCGCCGGCCATCAAGGCCCGACTCCAAAATAAAGCGCTATCCTGATTATCAGTTAATTGCCAAACCCCATAAGCGGCTGACCACGCAAAAACTGCTAAAGCAAAATAAATAAAAGCCCGATGCATTTGCTTGAGAGGGCTCTCAATCACGATAAAAACCGCTAATCCTATAGCGATAATAGCATTCACGGCTGCCGAAATTAAATAATAAGACATAAAGCTCTAGATTATTTTTATTATAACAAAAAACCACTCCGACGCCTGCCTGCCGGCAAGAACATCGAAGCGGTAAATATTATTGTTTAAACCAAACCACCACGCTAAATAGCGAATAAGGCTCGCTAATCAAACGGACTTTTTCATAACCAGCTGATTGGAAAATTGCACGAAGTTGATCTTCAGTTCTATAATACAAAGGCCATTGTAAGGCGTGCCGCAAAAAAAATCTTTCTAATTCGCCAGTAAGTCCGGGTTTCCGTAAGATATTGCAAGAAATCAATAGCTTTAATCGAGGATTTTTCAAAGACCGTAAAAATTTAATCAAATGCTTATCTGAAATATAATCTATTAATCCAACCAGCTCCAAAGCATCAACCGGTAAAGCGCTAAACCATCTCTGATTTTTAATCACGTTAACTAAATAAAAAGCGTTATCGCCAGGAGGCAAACCGACCAGCTGTTTTTCAACCATTTCTAACGCCTTATCATTAATATCTAGAAAAGCCGTTTTGACCTTTAATCCTTTTTTTTGGGCTGCCGCCACAGCGTTCACCACAGCCTCGCCAGCTCCACAAGCCAACGATGCTACAGTAGAAATTTTTCCACCCAATAAAGCGTTTTCCAATAATTTTTTAACAATTAAATACCGCCCAATCAAACCTAAGGCGTGATCAGTATTAAACGTCAAATCAGTCAATAGGGCTTCAAATTTTCCCTTTAAAGTATCCTTATTAAAAATACCGTAGCGGTGATGATAGATTTGGCCGACCGCTTTATGGGTAGCCCTCCCCATCTTAAATCGCCTTAACTCGCAAGATAAATTATCAAAGGTATAAAGGCGGTTCATTGGCATCAACTGGCCTGGCTGGCCGTAATGTAAGCTCTCATTACGCAGCCATCCCTCACAAGCAGCGACGGCAATATAAGCCCATACCAAAGGCCATGGCATTGTTCTGTTAGGAAATAATAGCTCGTTAATGCCAAAAAAAAGCTCTTCAGGGGTTAGAGAAAGAAAATTATCTTCTGAGGAATTAAAAAATCTTACGATTTCATCTGCGTTGTTCGGTATGATCATAAGAAATCCTTTTTTCAAATTACTGGATATATTCTATCAATCTAACAACAACAAAACAATCGAGCACATAATACATTATGTGCTCGATTGTTTTTAACTAACTACAATCTCAATCTTAACGAGTAACGGAAATAACTTCAGTTAACTCACCAGTAGCGCCAATAGTAATTCTTCCATTAGCATCGCGAACAATGCTGTAGATTGTATCCGCCGCAGTACCAGTAGAAGGATCCATCACCATCGTAGAAACATAGGTCGGAACAATGCAGGACGCTAAATCAACTAAACCGGCTCCACTGCCGATATTAGTGGCAACAGCTGGCAAAGCTACGGTAGCAGTGCCACAAGTAGTGCTCCAAAGACCACGATTATCCGCCAATCTTTGATGAACGCCATTTAAGAGAGTGTTCACATTAGACCAACGCTGGGTATTGCGAGCTTGAGCAAACTGTCGAGCCGGGTTTAAGGCAACAATAACTACACCTGCCAAAACCGCAATAATACCAATAACCACCAACAATTCTATTAAAGTAAAACCTTTATTTTTCATTGTATTATATTATAACTAAATTTCGAATTCTTAAACTCGACCTTTTAGACAAAATAATTATAGCACATAAGTATTCTCTAGAATGTGGATAACTCCTCCAAGGAAACCGTAGCCAAACTGCTGCCATTCACCGTCAAACGAAAATTAGTCGTTGCTCCGCTAATCTGCGCTTTAACTTTAATAATTTTATTGGAACCGCTAGTTTCAATAGGCAAAATGGCGCATTGCCTATCCGAAATATCAATCGTAGCATTGCCAGTATAAGTAGGGGTTTCGGCTAGACGCAATAAGGCATAATTCAAACAAGAGCGAGCAATAGAAAAACTTAGTTGTTTATTATTAAAATCCAAAAAATCTGCCCGCGTCAATAAATTAGCAGATCCAAAAGCGATAGCGATGGCCATCACAACCACGGATAATATAATAGAAACCGTAATGGCAATATAACCACCATTACTTGTAAATTGTAAATTGAAAATTGAAAATTTTAATTTCATCTCGTAAGAATAGTCGTATCTATCGCGGCGGTTGTGGAAGTAAAAGCGTCATAAAGCGTGCCCATTATTTTAATAGCTGGCACGCCGGAAAAAGTAAATTGATGAAAAGATAAATCCTGCACTAAAACCAAATCATTATTGACGGGCTGATATACTCCTCCTCCACGGCTCAATCTGGCAGCTCCGTCAGAAAAATTTATCACTATAGGATTCGACCCATAGCCAACCTTATTCACCGAAAGCGCGGTACTGGTAGCGCCTGCGACCGGAGAATTAATAGCCGAAACGCTTTGAAGCGCCCAATAAATCTTCTGCTCTAAAAATTTTTGATTATCAGCCAATTCCCGCAAATGTTTTCCTCGATCATTAAATTCAATAAATTGATAAGTGACGATTAAAGAAAAAGAAAGAATAATCGTCACTAAAGCCGAATAAATTAAAACCTCAATTAAGGTAAAGCCTTTAGTCATTATGGTGATGATGTAATAATTCTCAACGCGTCATTACTGCGCACAGACATAAAAACTTTGTTATCGGCGAAGTCTATTCCTGTCGCCAAAGCGGGATAATTTAAAGAAGCGTATTCAACCAAATTATCCGGATCCGCTAAATTCACTACCAAAAATTCTTTATTGGAATCAGCCGTAGCCAAAAAAGCCAAATCCCCGCCAACGCAAGTAATGTCATTAACATCGCCGCCGAAAAGCACCCTGTCCCGCACATACATTTGCGCCGTGGTCGTCGCTCCAATACTGACAATCTCATTCTGTTCATTGCCGACTAAAAGAGTCGCGCCCTTTTTTTCATTAAAGAAAATACTTAGGTCTTCGGTGATGCCGGTAATGTCATAGGTGCTTAACAAAACTGGAGCCAGAGAATTTGAAATATCAAAAACCCAAACGTCCTCATCAGACTCCTCGCTAACAAGAAACAAACGGGTATCACGAACAGCAAAATCATTAACATCTCCCCCGGTAGCTGTCTGGCTAATGAAAGTGGGACTGGCAGGATTTGATACGTTAATAAAAGCCAATTCATAAGACGCGGCTTCACTGCGGCCTAAAGCCACTGTGTTAGAAAATATAATAACCCCCTTCCCGTCTGCAGACCCCGAAAGATTATAAGAGCCCACTTCTGACATATTTACCGGATCAGAGATATCAAAAATAATCAGCTCTTTATTATCATTTACAGAAGCAGCATAAAGATAATTCCCTTTAACAAAAATTGAATTAATTCCCCCAGCGCCAATATCTAAGCTTTTCTTCAAAATAGGCGCATTGGGATCGCTTACATCAAAAACAAAAATATCGTGCTTAGAAGCTGTGGAAGCCGTACCACTGACATAGACGTAGGGCAACCGAACAACTACGTCCGTCCCAGAATTTCCCGCTCCAATATCGCCAGAACCTAAAGATACCGGTAGCGCCCAATTACCGCTTAACTGTTCAATCTTACAACTGCTATATGCTAAATCTTCCCAATTAGTAAGCTGTTCTACCAAAACTACGGACTGCAAACGCCCTTGATCGCCCTGCCAAGTCACAGTAGTAGTGGCAATCTTAATGTCTTCGCTAATTCCAGTGCCAATCGTCACTGTGCGAGTAAAAATATCCTGACTTTCGCTAGTGGAAGAAGAAGCAAACATCCATTCGTTATTCTGAAATACTAAACTATGCGCTCCATCAGTTAACTCTTCCCAATTGCGCGATCGGATATTCCGTAAAGCCTCCATGCCCTCCCAGCCATAATCCGTCGCTAAAGCCACATTGCGATTATCTATAGATAACGACTGCCCGCCAAAAAATAATTGAAAAGCCGCAGTTGTGGTTAAAGAAAAAATCGCCAAAGCAATTAAAATTTCCACCAAAGATTGCCCATCCTCTGTTTTTTTTCTTCTGTTCTTTGTTCTTTGTTCTTTGTTATTTGTTATTAATAAATTATTCATAAACCAAACCCTCTGAATTCACAAAAATTTCCCGACTTTTACCGGTAACACTCAAAGCATAAGTAGTGGAACTGGTTTGGCCCGAAAGGGCGGAAAAAAATAATTCACTAGGGCCTGCAATAGTTACTCCGGTACTACGCGGGAAAATTCTATCCTGCGCCGTTACTCGAGATGCGTAACTTACGCCCTGAAAAACTACAAAATTGTTGGCGTCAAAATATAAACCATGACCCGACTCATTATGATTAACCATAGCTAAATTACGGGCATGGCGGAGCAAAGAAGCAGTTAAACTAATCTCGCCGTCAAACTGATAATCTAAATAAAAGTTCCCAGCAATCGGCAAACCCAAAGCGAAAATCATTCCCAGAATCCCGAAAACAATAATAATCTCGAAAATCGTGAAACCGCTATCGGTTGACCGAACTCGTAACTTCATAAATAGGTGTAATAATAGAAATCGCCACAAAACCCACGATAATGCCCATAATAACCATCAACATCGGCTCTAAAATATTAGAAAGATTTTTGGTAAATTCATTCACTTCGCCTTCATAAAATTCCGCGAGATAAAGGCAGGTCTCGCTTAAATTTCCGGTGTTCTCTCCAACCGAAATCATTTGGCCGACCATAGGCGGGAAAATACCCGGCCGAGAATCCAAATATTTAGAAATAGCTTCGCCGCGGGTTAAATCCTCTCCCATTGCTTTAAGTTCTTTTTGATAAACTAAATTACTTAAAGTGCTGGAAGTAATATTAATAGCTTGCACCGCTTGAATGCCGCTTTTCAAAGTTAATCCGAGCGTCCGGCAAAAATTAGACAAATTAACGGCCTTAACCAATTTCCCAAAAACCGGAAGATATAAAACTAAACGATGGTAATAAAAACGCACTGCGGGTATTTTTAAAATTAGCCAAAGGGCTAAAAAGAATAAAAAGATTCCTAAAATAAGCCAGCCGCCATAATTAGTCGCTATATTGCTGATCTTAATTAAAATTCTCGTGGACAAAGGAAGTTCTACATTAAAACTGGCAAAAACCGGCAAAATCTTTGGGAACATAAAAACCGTTAGTAATCCAGTAATCCCAAAAGTTGCCGCCATCACTACAGCTGGATAAATCATCGCTCCGATAACTTTTCTCCGTAGTTCTTGTTTTTTCTTTAGCTCATCCGCTAAGTAATTCAAGTTTTCCGCCAAAATTCCACTCGTCTCCCCAACCCGGATAATGTCAATAAATAAACTGCCGAAAATGCCTCGAAATTTCTCCAAGCTGTCCGATAAAAACTGGCCGTTGCTTACTTCATCTGCCAAACTGGTTAAAATCTTTTTTAAAGACTTGGACTTGCTTTGCTTCTTCAACATATTGAGACTGTCTAAAAGCGGCAAGCCAGCGCGAGCCATAATCGCCAAATGGCGGGCAAAATTTACCTGCTCTTGCAAAGAAACCCGAGTAAAAAAAATTTTAAAATAATTTTTCAAACCAGAACCCATATACATTCATTATAAACTATTCGCATTATTTGGCCCGAAATTCGGATTATTCGCGATTACTCATGAATAACCCTTAAAATCTCTTCCACGGTAGTTAGACCTTCTAAAACTTTAGAGAATCCATCTTGAATCATCGTGGTCATACCATTCTTTACGGCAATTGTCCTAATCTCATCGGCATTAGCGCGATGCATAATGCCATCTCGAATTTCATCTTCTACTTCCATAACTTCGTGAATGCCAACTCGGCCAAGATAACCACTCTCATCGCAGGCTTTACAACCTTTGCCAACGTAAAAAACCATCTTTCCTTTTAACGCCTCTGGCGGCAATATTTCCGACAAACTTTTCAACTCCCCCTCGCTGGGCTGTTTCTCTACTTTACAATGCAAGCAAATTCTTCTCACCAAACGCTGACCAATCACCACGTTAACCGTAGAAGCAATTAAAAACGGCTCCACCTTCATATCAATTAAACGCGGGAAAGCAGTCGGTGCGTCATTGGTATGCAAGGTAGAAAGCAAAAGGTGACCGGTCAAAGCCGCGTTCACAGCAATGCCGGCAGTCTCCTCATCGCGAATCTCCCCCACCATAATAATATTTGGATCTTGCCGCAGAATCGCGCGCAATCCTTTAGCAAAGGTTAAATTAGTACGGGGGTTTACCTGAATCTGATCAATGCCGGAAATCGCATACTCCACCGGATCTTCAACTGTAACAATAGAAACTTCTGGGGTATTAAGAATTTTTAAAATCGTATAAAGCGTAGTGGTTTTACCAGAACCGGTTGGCCCAGTCGCTAAAATCATGCCATAAGGCTTGGTCACCGCCCGCTTCACTTTTTCCAAATCTTTTCCGACAAAACCCAATCCTTCTAAATTAAAAACCCCAGCTTGCTCTGCCAAAAGACGCATCACCACATTCTCCCCGTAATAAGTAGGGACAATAGAAACCCGGATGTCTACAAAAGCGCCACCATCTCCTTTTATAGATATGCGAAATCGGCCGTCTTGCGCTGCCTGATGTTCATCGGTGCGCAAACCAGAAAGCACTTTAATGCGAGTGCTGATTTCCGACTGAATTCCCTTAGGAAGTTCGTAGGTTTCGTGCATCACGCCATCAATTCTAAATCTCACCCTAACCCTGCTTTCTTCCGGATCCATATGAATATCCGAAGCGCGCGATTTAAAAGCGCTTTCAATCATCGCGTCCACCAAACTAATAATAGAAACTTTGCTGCCTTTGGCTAATTCCGCCCTAACTTTTTCTTCTCCTTGAACAGCCAGCTTGGCCACTGGCTTATCAGATTTTTTTTCGGTTAACTTTTCCGAATCTTTTTCTTGCTTTTTTTCCTTTACTAAAGCCATTTGTTATATACTTAATAATAACAAAAAAGGTCGCCTTTACGAATTAACTTGTTAAGATGAATAAAAATATTGCAGTCTTCCTAGTTTTAATCGTAGTCCTTATTGGGGGTTATTTTATTTTTCGATCTAATCCGAATCCAGACTTAACAGCCACTGATAACAGCATGATGGAAAATGACAAAACAACAATGATGGCGGAAACCGCCACAGTAACCTATGCCGATGATGTTTTCACCCCGTCCGAAATCAAAGTTAAGGTCGGCGATAAATTAAAATTCGTCAATAATGGAACTTCGGAGATCGAAATAGCTTCTGGCCCGCATCCAACCCATACCAGCTATCCAGCTTTCGAATCTGGCTCTCTTGCGCCCGGAGCGACTTACGAATTTACCGCCACAGAGAAAGTTACAATTATGTATCACAACCACTTGAACGCCAAAGCTTTCGGGAAAATCGTCGTTGAATAAAAAGCACAATCTAAAACACCGATTTAGAGCGGTGTTTTGGTTTTGTAACTGCGGGACAGGGAATCGAACCCCAATTTTCTAGTTCAGCTTGCCCCGCCTTGGTGGGGAGCCAGACAGCCTACTTCACCCCGCCAAATTTATTTTTCCTCTCCAAAGCTGCCAGGCTTGGATTCGAACCAAGATACTCGGATTCAGAGTCCGAGGTCCTACCATTAGACGACCTGGCAAATTTATTTTCTAATACTGCCTTAAATTTAGAGATTTTTCAATTGCGCTTGACATAAAATCTCATCTGTGATAGTATAAATATAACTTAAATATCTCTCTTATAGGAGCTATTGAAAGCTCAATAAAGCCAGTATCTAGTATCTCTAGTAGATTCTAACTAACTGTTCAGGCACGGGCGCATCAAGCCATTTATTTTTAGGCCTTTTAGAAACTTAGTTAGATATTGGTTTTGTTGAGTTTTCGATTTAATGATGTAGTAGTCCCGGTGCTATCCTATAGGATAGCACCGGATAAATAAAGTTTAAGTCATAAAAAATGCTACAGGTTTATGCCCGTAGCATTTTTTATTATCTGTTCAGAAAATTATTCTGAACGTTTTCTCCAAATAAAGAAAATTAAAATTGCGATAAGGATAAGCAGAATAATCAACCAGAAAATGCCGCTTGAAAGACCCAAAGTGTCTAACAAAGAAGCTAAAAGCGTTGGAGCAGGCTCTGTTTCGCTAGTCGGTGTAATAGCTGGGAGTAAAGCCGCTAACTCTTCGCCTGCGCCTGACTCCGATCCAGGAGCCGATGTTCCACCAGCATTCTCCGGCAAAGAAGCTAATGCGCTCCCACCCGAAGATCCTTCTGATTCCAAATCGCTCAACATTGCCAAAAGCTGATTTTGAGCTTGAGAAAGCTGATCCTGCAAAGATTGAACATCAGACTCACTAGATCCAGAACTTTCACCGCCAGAACTGCCACTACCAGAAGAACCGCCGCCGTTATCACTGCTTGAGCTACCGCCACCGGAACTAGAACCGCCTGAACCAGAACCACCGCCAGAGCTACCACCTCCATCGCTAGTGCCACTGCCATGTTCAACATACGGAATATCACTACCGCCGCCTCCAGCTAAAGTACCAAAAGTATTTTCAGAACCAATGCCTTCTGGCGATCCTTTAGATACTGCCCGATAAAAATAAGTAGTTTCTGCTGTAAGGCCAGTAATGAGTACTGAATGTGAAGTAACTTTTAGATCTAAATCAGTTTCAGAGGTAGAAAAAGCATAACCGTAATTAGGCGCCTCTCCAAGGCCAGCATGAAAAACCGTGTCATAAATAACTCGGCTAGTCGCTGGATGATCAGTAAGCCAAGTAATAGTTATGCTGGTATCAGTCGGCAAAATAGTCGCCTCATTGGAAATCTCCGGAACTGGCGCATAAGCAATAGGGCCGGCATAAGCAGTATCTTCAAAGTTGCCCGCATTATCAGTTGCATGAGCTTCAAAACAATAAACTCCCGGCTCGTTCGGCATCCACGGTTGAGACGGACTCCACGTAACTGTTAAAGGATTAACGCTCACTAAATTCAAAGCCACAAGCTCGGTTTGAATCGGATGATTTTCTCCAAAATTTTGACAATCTAATTCTGTAAAAATATCAAAGAAACTTTGAGACGGGAAATTATTAATCCCCTGCTCTCCCATAATTTTATGCGCTAAAAGACTTACCGACTGAATACCAGTAAGATCATCTTGGGAAACACCTCGCAATTCCAAAGCCACTATTTCCGTATCAATCATCTGATAATCCTGCGGTGCCTCAAAATAACTGACCGGATCAGTAACGTCCTGCTTATTTACAAAGTCTTTGTCAATCGCTGTGTCGCCAGACGATAAACTTACTGTATGCGAAGCCGGATCTATTGGACTCAAAGCAACCCAGCCTACTTGCGAAACTTCTTTTACAACATACGTTCCGGGAATTAAATCGGAAAACAAATAACTGCCGTCTTCTCCTGTTTCTTGATTATTAAGAAGACTTTCCTCATCGTCGCTATACAATTCAATAGTCCAACCTGAAAGCCCCGCTTCTAATTCATTAAATTTCTTGCCGGAAATAGATCCTTTTCTATAATTCCCAAAATCTTGGCTAACAATATTTGCTCCCGCGCCAAGAACCACTTCATATCCTAAACCATTCTCGCCGCAAGAATATCCCGACTGTGGAAAAGATTGGAACCAATCCTCTTGTTGCTCTTCGCAAACATGATAAGTCCCTGGCAAAAGATTGGAGAATATATAAAATCCTCCTTCTTCAGTGTCTTCAGTTCCCACAATCACTAGCCCCTCTTCTCCATCTTGGCTAAGAACAATGGACCAATCTGAAAGTCCAGGCTCGTCATCATCAACGCCATTAGCATTTAAATCATGAAATTTCTTGCCGCTGATTGTAGCGAGCTGGGTATTATTAAAAACGCAAGAAATATTTTCTCCTGGATCAAGGACTAAAGAAGATAGATCTCCTTCGGTACATTCCACAGTTTGGCTCCATCCTTCTAAAACTGGCTCGGAAAGGCTATAAGAACCAGCAAGAAGATTATCAAAAGTAAAAGAATCGCTGCCCTGAATTGTAGTTTCTCCAGGGGTTGGGCCGCTTAATGTAAAGACAAATGAATCTTCACTGGGATCCGCAACTTTAATGACCGTAATTGAACCAAGTTTTTCATTGGTAAAAGCGCACGTCACGGTTTCATTAGCATCCAAATCAATCGTAGCAGTACGAGCGCCTAAATCTTCGGAACTTCCTTCATCGGGATCGTCGCAAACAAGATTGGCAAGATTCCATCCGTCTAAAGCAGATTCAATAACAGCGTAAGAACCCTGTTCTATATTAGAAAAAGTAATTTCATTGGAAAGAATGCCATCAGCGTCATTATCCAGTGAAAAATTCTCCCCAAAATTTCTGGTAAATTCAAAATCTTGGCCATCTTCTGGCGTAGCTATTTTCTTTATAATAATTGTTCCTGTGGTGGGTTGAAGCTCGCCAAAAATTACGACATCATCAACGAATAAATTATCTCCAGCGCCGCTGCCATTCATTTGAAAACGAATTTTAAAATCAGGATTATTATCAGCCGTAGAAGGCAAGGCCACTAAAATTGACTGATAATCCGAGTCGCCCGCCGGCGCTTCAAGATCCAACCAATTGGAACCGTCTACAGAATATTGGGCGTTAAATGCCTCCCCGCCGCTTAATCCTTCAATTTTTCTCGCATAACGAACTTTAATCTTTTCTAAACCAGCAGTGCTGAAACTCTTCACTATCGCATCGTCTGGATTCACGCCGGTAGATCCATCAATCTCCGCTGATCTACCTTTAGGTGGATTAATATTACTATCGGTCCAAGCATCATCATTATTAGTCTTGATATTTGAAGTTTCCGAAGTTACCCAGCCGCCAGTTGAAAAATCATCGCTTTCAAAACCATCATAAAAAAGAGGCGAATTATCCCCCTCAACAGCCAAATCATCAATGCCAACCCGGTCATCAATATTATTAGCGTTTACAAAAAATCTTAGAGTTAACTTGGTTTTTCTATCCGGGTTTGTAATATCAAACGATGCGCCCGAATGCGCCTGATCCAACGTTAAAGTTTCCAAAGTAACAAAAGGCCCTTCATCCAAAGAATACTGGGCTACAAATTCATCTCCGCTTCCCAATCCCGTAATGATTCTGGAATACTCAACCGTAAGCTCGGAGTTGCCCATGGTAGCAATATTACGCTCCACTCCGTCATCGGGGTTAGGTGAGCTTGAACCCTCAAAAAGCATGCCCTTAGTTCCATCCAATCCAACAACAAAATTATTAGGAGAATCCGTAATTTTTCTTGCTGAAGCCGAAGATCCGCTAAATGTTGACCAGCCGTTTTCTAAACCACTGCCGCTTTGATCAAAATGATCTTCAAAAATAATCGTTGACGCGGCTTGAACCGGTAAAACAACAAAGAGAAAAGAAAACACGGCAAGCTGTAAAATAAGAAAACCAGCCATTATAATCGCGGCAATATCAGGATTTTTCTTCCTAATCCTAAAAATTACTCGCACAACCTTTTTAGGCAATTTCCCAACTTTAATCATCATAATTGGATAATGATACAACAAAAACACCAAAAAGTCAATCTCCGGGTTATCCGAACAATAATCCTAATGACTTTTGATTAGACTATCATAAAAAAACTAGCTGTGAATAATCTATCTGGGCTATCATGCTATAATTTAAATAATGAAAAAAAATATTATTTCTAGTATTATTTTATCAACTTTAATAAGTTTTTCAGCCGCTTTCGCGCAAACTTCAATATTGCCACCGGAAATAACCCGATACCTCTATAAAGGAATAAGCGGAAACGACGTAAAAAGCCTGCAAATCTACCTAGCCCAAGACAAAACTATTTATCCAGAAGGCCTAACAACTGGCTATTTTGGCAATTTAACCGAAGCGGCTGTTAAAAGATTCCAAACTAAATACGGTGTAGATTCCGTAGGCGCGGTTGGGCCAAAAACGCGGGCAAAACTCAAAGAACTGCGAACATTAGCCGCCGCTGTTCCAACACCATCGCCAGAGCCAACACCTCAACCAGCTCCCCAGCCCATCCCAGAGCCAACCCCCGCGCCAGAACCAGCGCCAGTTTCAGACCCAAAATCCTTCGTTAAAACCGGAAGTGGCATAGTAGAAAATAATCGTTATATTGAAATTGCCGGAGGTAACTTTTTCTATACCGGCGGCTATGGTTATGAGAATCGCGGCTATCTGCAACCAGGCACCCCAGTCGGACAAATAGCCGATCAAAGCCGGCTACAAGAGTCTTCCTGCGAAGCTATTGGGGCCGTTGGTTATTCAGGAATATCTAATATCTGCGAGTTTACCGATCCAGCAAAATATAATTTTACCGCCCATAACGGATCCGTCAGAATATACGATAAAAACGCGGTTGCCTATCAAACTCAATATTCCTGCTATCAAAAAATAATGTTATTCAAACTTGGCAATATTTACGGAGCTATTGAACCGATAGACGTAGATTACAATTCTGCGCTCCACTATAACTACTGGTACGATGAATCTGGGGGGACTAATTTCGGGACGCTATGCTCAAGCACCCAAATTAAAACCAACACCCGGACTGCCTCGCTATTAGAATCTCTCAAGTCTGCCCTTAAAAATCTAAACGCGCTTTTAAATCAGAATCCGTCCCAAAATTAAGTCCTTAGTTATTAAGCCAAAATCCTGGCTAGATTGAGACCAAGAAACTTTTCCTGACACTTGATAACCGGCTGGTAATATTTTTTCTAATTGCTTAACCAAAATTTGACTGAGATCAACGGGATTTTTAAACACAATAAAATCTCCGATTCTAATTTTCAACCAACCGCTCGCCAAATAAAAACGGCCAGGCTTCAACCGCGGCCACATGCTCTCTCCGCTTACCCTCACCAAAAATAACAATTGCATATTCGCATTATTTTGCTGTCATTCGCATTATTCGCGATTACTCCTAAAAAAGCTTATCCGTAACATCCTTATAAGACTCGAAGCGTTTCGGATCTCTTTTAACTTCGTAAAAAATCTTGGCTATTTCATCCACAGCTTTCACTAAATCCTGCGCCGCAACTTCATCAATCTCCTGCTTATTCTTTGAACATAATTTCGCGGCTTTCCAAAATAAATCATGCAGATGCGGATATTTTTCTAAATGTTCCGCTTTAAAAAAATCTGACCACAAAATATACAGCTCATTTTTGCACATCTGCGCGTGCTGTTCTTTGACAGTAATTCTACGGGTAACCATATTTAAATATTCGGGGCTGCCTTGATGATGATCGCCCCCCGCTGATAATTCCTTAATTTGTTTAACCATCCGCCATACGGTCATCGCGGCAATTTTCGCCGGAGTTGGGTCATAAATTCCGCAGGGAATATCGCAATGAGCCTCCGCGTTAATAACTGGTAAAATTTTCTTTAAGAATTCCATAAGTATTATTTTACTGCCAAATGCTCTAAAATCAAAATATTCCATGTCCGCTCAATATAATAACTGGTTAATTGGCGCCGCGCTTTTTTTATTATTATCGACGATTTTTCACCTTGCCTCTCCCAATATCGTGGATTCCGACAGCTTTTATTATTTTGGCCAAGCCACGGCGTTGCGCGAACACGGCATTTTTAACACAAATTTTCCTTGGCTTCCTTATTCTAAAATCGGGGAGCTGTCTTCTTCGCTCTGGTATGGTTTTTCTTTACTAATGATTCCTTTTTCTTATTTAGGATTCATGGGCGTCAAAATCGCCGGTATCTTCCTTACTGCTTCCGCCTTAACAGCAATCTGGGTAATTCTGAAAAAAATTGGGGCTAAAATGCCTAATCTTTGGCCTGTATTTCTCTTTTTTATATCCCCTAATGTTTTAACACAATTTTTAATGATCCGGCCCCAAACCGTGTCTTTAATCGCCATACCAATGCTATTTTATTTTTTAATCTGTAGCCAGAAATCCACGGCTTTTGGGCCGTGGATGAATAGCGGTTATAATAGTCGGCGGAGCCGACACTTATCAGATCGAATCTCCCCCGATGCCCCGGCCTTTAGGCCGAGGAGAGATTCACTTAGCGGCGGAATTTTAGGCATACTGATTGCTTCTTTTATTATCACGTGGACGCATCTTAATTTTCTCTGGATGCCAATTTTAATAATGGGAATTATCGCAATTATAAAAATGTGGCGAGAAAAAATAATTCCATGGCAAGAAATCACCGCGGTTTTTGGAGGTGTTTTAGCGGGATGGCTCTTACGCCCCCAGGCCCTCAACGCCATCAAGTTATTTTACATCCAAGTAGTTCAACAAATTTTAGAAAAACAAGGCGGTTTACCCCTGCTGTTTGGAGAAGAAAATTTTCCGCTCTCCATCACCGTCCTTTTTAAAAACTTTTTACCTTTTTTAATTTTATGGCTTGCCTCTATTTATCTTTTTTATAAATATCGCGGCCATATTAAAAACCTCACTAACAACATTGCTATCGCAATTTATTCCAGTGGCGCATTGTCTTTAATTTTTTTCCTTTTTAGTATTTTAGTAGCGCGGCGCGCTTATAATCTCTGGGCGGAATTTGGAATTATTTTTATTGCCCTTATCTTTAGCCACCTGATCAATAAACCAACAACCCAAGAGGCGTTTAAATTTGCCGTTATAATCGCTCTGATATTTTCCATATTTTATTCTGGCATCAAAGCTAATAATGTAATGAGAAAAAACGGCTATCCGCCTCATCATCTTCAAGAAGCCGCGCTTTGGCTCAAAAATAATACTCAAGCCGGAGATATAGTTTTTAATCTCCACTGGCCGGACTTTTCTCCGTTATTTTTTTGGAACCAAACTAATTATTATACTGGCGGACTAGATCCGATTTTCCAATATTCTTATAATCCGTCTCTTTATTGGAAGTTTCATTATCTAGCGACTGATCAAGTTACTTCTAAAACCTGCGGCGCCGAAGCCTGCACAGAAGAAATGTTAGAAGATACCTACGAAGTTCTACGTAGGGATTTCCAAGCAAGATATATAGTCTTAATTAAGGCGGAAAATCCGGCAGTTTATTACTTCCTGAAAAACGATCCTAGATTTGAAGAAAAACTTGATACTAAAAAAGAAGTAGTGTATTTGATTAAGTAAGGCCATGCGGAAACTTTCTATAGTTATTGCTATCTATAACGAGGAGAAAACTCTGGAAGAAATTCTCAAACAGATTGAAGCAGTCAATCTCCAAGCACTAACCAAAGAAATTGTGTTAGTAGACGATGGCTCTACGGACAAAACCAGAGATATTCTCAAAAACTTAGAAAATAAATATCGGGTTATTTATCATGAAAAAAACCGCGGCAAAGGCGCGGCAATCCAAACGGGTTTTTCCCACATTACTGGCGATTTTATTATTATTCAAGACGCTGATTTGGAATACGACCCCAATGAATATTCCAGATTGCTAAAACCACTGATGGACGGAAAAGCTGACGTAGTTTACGGCTCCCGATTTATTGGCAGCGACTCCCATCGCGTGCTTTATTTCTGGCATAACCTCGGCAATAAATTTTTAACCACGCTTTCTAATATTTTTACCGATCTCAATCTTACCGATATGGAAACCTGTTACAAAGCGTTTACCAAAGAAGCGGTCGCTAAAATCCTCCCGCGTCTTACATCAAATCGTTTCGGCATTGAGCCAGAAATCACTGCCCAAGTAGCTAAAAATCATTTGCGGATTTTTGAAGTCGGCATCTCTTACAGCGGCCGCACCTATACTGAAGGCAAAAAAATCAATTGGAAAGACGGCTTTGCCGCTATCTGGCATATCATTAAATTCAATCTCTTAAAATAATTTTTTAAATTTTAAATTAAGTAATTAAATCTTGAGATATCTTCTCACGGCGATTACCGAAGAAACTGATCCTAAAAGCATTCCAAACATAAGCTGATATCCTAATAACTTAGAAAGATTGCCATAAAAATAATTAGAAAGGCTGACGTCGGGCATAAACGCAGAAAGATATGGGGACGCCAAAGAAACGATCGGTGCCGCGATTACTAAACTCAAAACCCCAGCAATAATTCCATACAAAATTCCGTTCACAATATAAGGCCCCCGAATATATTTATTAGAAGCGCCTACCAGTCTCATAATCCCCAATTCCTCACGATTAGAATAAATACCCAATCGAATAGTATTAAAAGTTACTAGAGAAGCAATGAGCGCCAATACTATCACAACGCTAATACCAACATTTTCTAAAGCATTCACGACTTGCGCTAACCGATTAATAACCAATTGATTCTGCGCGTAAGTAACTTTTTCTATTGCGGCGAAAAAAGAAGAATTCTCCAAGTAAGAGGCAATTTTGTCATAATCATTCGGATCTTTAGCTTTTACATTAAGAGATGCCAATAACGGGTTGCCGCCCAGCTCCTCCAAAGCCGAAGAAATTACGACGTCTTCCTTATGCGCGTCGCTAAAAATTTTCAAAGCATTTTCTTTAGAAATATATTCCACCGCCCTCACCTCCGGCAACGCCTCTAAATTCTTCCCTACTTTTAAAATATCGTCCTCTCCGGTAATTTCCTTAAAATAAACACTAATATCAATTTTATCCTTTAAGGCAAAAGATGCCGAATCAGTTAAGAAATTAAAAATTACCAGACTATTAAAAACAAAAAGAGCGAGCACCATTACTAAAATCGTAACCGCCGAAAGCCAGCCATTGCGAAGGAAGTTTTGAACGCCGTATTTAATTATGCGAGCTAATGTTGTTGCCATAATTAGCCACTAGCCACTAGTTACTTAGCCACTAGATTATTCCGCCTTTGGCGGACTAATCGCTAAACACTAGTCGCTAATCACTCATAGTATAGTATATTTCCCCTTTTCCTCATCACTTATTATCTTACCATCTGACAAGCTAATCACCCTCTTATTAATACTATCCACAACGTGGCGGCTATGCGTAGAAAGAATGACCGTAGTCCCAAACTCATTAATTTTTAAAAGTAATTTTATAATCTCTTGAGTATTAAAATCATCCAGATTGCCCGTGGGTTCATCGGCTACAACCACTGCCGGTTTATGAACCATCGCTCTGGCAATAGCCACTCTCTGCTTTTCCCCGCCAGATAATTCATTAGGGAAATTATCCGCTTTGTCTGCCAAACCCACCATATCTAACATTTGCGGCACTAAATTTTCAATCTCGTGCTGTTGCCGGCCCGCCAACTCCAAGGCAAAAGAAATATTCTCCGCAGCCGTCTTAGTCGGAATCAATTTAAAATCTTGAAAAACAATACCCACCTCTCTACGCAAGCGCGGTAGTTCATCTGATTTTAATTTATTAACCTCATTAGAACCAACCAAAATCCGACCGTGCGTGGGACGCTCTTCACCAATAATTAATTTTACAATCGTGGACTTACCCGCTCCGGATTTCCCAACAATAGAAACAAATTCTCCGGGATTAACCTTAAAAGTTACATCATCTAAAGCCGCTGTATTATTATATTGTTTAGTAACGTGATTAAAAGCAATCATGCCAATTTTGCCCAAGAGCGAAGCGATTGGCTGCAAAAATGCGCACCCCGCCCTCTAAGCTGTAAACCTTTTTTTGAGTGCCCGCCAAGCACTGCCATAATATTTAAACCGTCTTTCTCTATTTCTGGCATCTTTCTCAAAAGCATAAACTTCATAATAAACAATTTTATAGCTTTTGTCTTCCTGATTTTGATGCTCTGCCAAACGACGCTCTACGTTTTTAGTATAACCTATATAAAAATCATCTCGTATATTTTTCAAAACATAAACGTAGTACATATTGCATAGAGGGCGGGGTTATTTCGGCAGAACTACAGCTGTAGTTCTGCCTCAACAAATTTATCCAGATCTCCATCTAAAACCTTATCTGGCTGAGAAGACTCAACTCCATTACGATGATCTTTAACTAGTTTATAGGGATGTAAAACATAAGACCGTATTTGGCTTCCCCATTCAGGCTTTACTTTGACGCGCAAATCCGAGAGTTCATTTTTTTGATTCTGGACCATCAAATTTAAAAGTTTGGATTTCAACAGCGCCATCGCCTTTTCTTTATTTTGTAATTGGGAACGTTCAGTTTGGCAGGCCGAAACTACGCCAGTCGGCAAATGCGTAATCCGCACCGCAGTTTCCAATTTATTGACGTTCTGGCCACCCGGGCCACTAGAACGAAATGTGTCTATTCTTAAATCTTTATCGGGAATCAATAATTGTTTATGTTCAACATCCGGAAGAATCGGAACAACTTCTACTAAAACAAAGGAGGTGTGGCGCAATTTTTTTGCGGAAAATGGAGAAATTCTAACTAAGCGGTGCACTCCAGCTTCTTTTTTTAAAACGCCGTATGCAAAATCACCGCTAATTTCCATTTCTCGATCATGAGTAATAAAAGTTTTCCACCCACGCTTTTGCGCGTAACGAAAATACATTCGAAAAACCATATCCGCCCAATCTTTGGCGTCCTCGCCGCCCGCGCCTGAATAAACCGTCAAATGCGCCGGTAATTTATCATATTTTCCTATAAGTTCTTTAAACATAAAAATAAAAAATAATCAGGTATCAATAATGTAAAGTATTGAGTGTTAATCAAATTCTACAGTTTTAATTTTTGAATCGTTTTAATCAAAGAATCATAATTATTGTTGTTTTTCATAATACCGTTTTTTACAAATCCAATGGTTACCGAAGAAACTTTTAACAATTTACTAATCTCCTTGTAGCTTACTGCTTGTTCCAATAAAGCCGCGATCGCCAATCTTTTCGCCAACATTAATCGCTCTGTCCTTGTAAATAGGCCATCTAATAAATCATTAATTTCTTCTTTCTTAGCTAAAAATGCCAAGGTGCCAACCAAATGATTTAATATCGATTCATAAACTTTTACTTCTAATTTATTTCTAGAAATCTTGGGCATAATATCAAGTTTTGATTATACATCAAAGTATATAATTTTAACATTCAATAATGTAAAGTATTGATACCTAAACAACTATAATATAAATTTAAAAAATATAATAATGAGCCGGAGGGGAGATTCGAACTCCCGACCCATCGCTTACGAAGCGATTGCTCTACCGCTGAGCTACTCCGGCAACTTAACCTTTAACCCCGCAAAATAAGATGCTTGGCCCCGCCGCAGTTTTGCGAAACACCTTAAGCGAGGTACGGGAACCCCGAACAAAAACAAGTTTTTGCACGAAGCACAGTCGAACCCGCATCTTTTCCTTGCCTGCCCCGTCACCAAAGAAAGATATATCTTCCAAGCGAGTGGGGAGAATCGAACTCCTACCTCAACCTTGGGAAGGTTGCGTACTGCCACTATACTACACTCGCGTATTAAGCTTGCGATCTTTCTTTTGGTGCGGGGGGAGGGATATGTACTGCCAAGCCGACGTTTCAGTCGGCTCCCCGACTTCTTTATTAATAATTTAATCAGTGCATCGGGGCTATACTAATCTCGCATTTCTAAAACTAATTCGCCACAACCCTTTCTCCATCCCAATTAACCCTAAAAGTAAACAAATAAACTTTTGCGGACTTCCGAGCGGATTTCAGCCAATCATCCAAATTTTTATTTTTTAAGGATAACTGATTTTCTAAAATCTCTTTTCTCGCTTGAGGCGCCAAAACAATTTCCTTAAAATCCGCAGCATTCAAACCATATACTGTAAGAGCGGCCGACTCTTTAAAAGGCGGAATTTTATCCTCCAATAAAGCGGTTAATTGGTCGCCAACTTGATTTTTCAACTCGCTATAGATTAAAACATTTTCAATCAAACTATCAAGCACCGCTCGCTTCAGTTCTAGCATAAATTCATTGGCAGATTTTCCCTTTATTTCCTTGCCGGCATAAGTTTTCAAAGCATTTCTATAATAAACCGCCGCCGCTTGATAATTTTTAATAAAATCCCGCTTGGAAATAATCGTATTATTGACTATGGCCATTGGATAAATTCCGCCCTGCGCCAAATAATACAACCCCAAACCGAAAAATATAATGGTTAAAAAGGTTAATTTCAGTTTCATCCCATTAGAGACAGGTCGCCAAAGGCGACCGTAACTCAGCCGTTTTAACGGCAATCGACTTTTTATATCTTAAATTCAATAATATTTTAAAAATCATAGATTGGTTGTCTCTAACGGGATTTCATCGCTGAGGAACAATAATCATCATTTTTTCACCTGGCCTTTTGTAATCAAATTTGGATTTTGCTTCTTTGGCCAAATTTTCCGCATTACCGAAATAGGACATATCCGCTTTTAATTTTTCATTCTCGGTATTTAAAGCCGCTAATTCTTCTTCAGTCTCCGAAAGGCTACTGCCTACTCCGCGATATTGAAAAAACAGCCTGTACAACTGTACGGACAATAAACCAATAAAGACTAACAAAATCAAACTAAAAACCCGACGCGCCATATAATTTGATTATATCACCATTTAAATTTAAAACCCCTCTTGATTTTCATCAAAAGGGGTTGATTTTTTACTCATCAGCGCGCTTAATCACATACTGATCAAATCCATACTAGTGAACAAATGTCTTAACAATTTTAATCCTAGTATTCTTCGCAAAAGGTACTGATACATGATTATACCTTATAACATAGTTACTGCCGTCAACAAAATAAATAATCGTAGAGGCGTTCGAATAACTCCACTTGGAGGGAGCCGTATATTCTACCCTTTCAAAAACACCTTCAGCAACTACTACTTTCTCTTCTATCATAGGTTTCCCCGCATTAGCCATGACAGCCACGAAGCAAAGCCCCATCATAGTAAAACAGCTTGCGACGAGAACCTCACGAGTATTATCAGTCACAGCGCGCCTCCTTTTCTTATCAAACTGTTAAAGATCAAACTGCAAAGATATTAGCAGAATCTAAAAAATAAGTCAATCCCCTAACCCAACGTAACTCTTTCTTTTCGCACCAGCGTGATGGAGGAAGGAAATAAATTACAGCGAGCCATAGGAAAATATCCATGTTTGAGTCCCGAGTTCGATATTCATCGGATGAGGTCAAGTTGGATATTTTCCCTTAAATGGCGAGCTGATAAGTTATCCGACCGGATATCTTAGCTGGGAGAAAAGAAAGGGTTACAACCTACCTCCTCATTAATTCCTTAAATATCTGCGGCGGGATTCTTACTTGGCTTTGAGTAGCGCGTTCTTTTAATTTCTTTTTTCCTCTTTGCTGTTTTTTCCAAAGCTTCATTTTCCGAGTACGATCGCCTCCATTTTTCCCAAAATCCCCTAAAGCCTTTTGCATCGCAGGAAGCGTTTCTCGCGCTATAATCCTGCCGCCCGCCGCCGCTTGAATTGCTTGGCTAAACTGCTGGCGCGGCAACAAATCTTTCAATTTTTCCACCATAGCCCTAGCCTCGCGTTCCAAATCTTCTTTGGGAATAATCCTCGTTAAGCCCGGCACCACTTGTTCCACCAGTAAAATTTCCAGCTTAATAACATCCGTCTTTTCATAGTCAGCTAACTCATAACTAAAAGAGGCGTATCCAGCAGAAACCGACTTCAGCTTATCATCCAAATCGCCAATCAAATCCGCCAATGGCAATCGCGCTTTAATCAAAATTTTATTATTCAAAGTATGAGTTTCAATATTGCGAAAACGGAAAAATTGCTTCAACTGAAGAATCGCGCCTAAATATTCCGGATGAACTAAAATTTCTATCTTCGCCATTGGCTCCGACGCCTCAAGGTATTCTGCCGGAAAATCCCGAGGATGCTTAATTTCTTGCCAACCATCTTTAGTATGAACTTTGTAAGCCACAGAAGGAAAGCTGGTAACCGTACTAACATTAAATTCTCTTTCTAGGCGTTCGGCAGTGATTTCAAAATGTAGCCGGCCTAAAAACCCGCCCTTAAATCCTCTACCTAAAACTTCGCTAAAATCAGATTCAAATTGCAAAGCCGAATCTGTAAGCCGCAACTTTGCCAACGCCTGCTTCAGCTCGTCATATTTACTGGTATCTTCCGGATAAAATGAAACAAAAACTACCGGCTTAGGCTCCAGATAGCCAGCCAAAGGCTGAAGGTTAGATGTAAGATGTTGGATGTCGGAAAAAATAGTATCTCCGATTTTTAATTTTCCGGGATCTTTAATGCCCGTGGCTATATAACCAATCTCGCCTCTATGAATTATTCCGGACGATTTATACTGCGGGATAAAATAACCAATTTCTTTTGGTTTAAATTCTGTTTTTGTCGCTAAAAGATAAAAATTCGGCGCGCCTTGAATAGAAAATTCTCCGTCAAAAACTCTCACAAAAGCAATCACTCCTTTATGTTCGTCATAAAAAGAATCAAAAACTAAAGCGCGGCCTAGGCCGGAACTAAGAACTCCGAACTCAGAACGTACTTTGGGCGATGGAATCCGTTCCACTATTACCGATAATAATTTCTCTACCCCCTCTCCAGTTTTGCCGGAAACTCGCAAAATTTCTTCTGACGAAACCTCTAAAAGCCCAGCTAATTCTTTTACGGAATTTTCTATCTGCTCCGGCGAAGCCGCGTCAATTTTATTCACCGCGCCAATCATTACTAATTTTGATTTTCTCGCGCTTTCAAAATTAGCCAAAGTCTGCGCTTGAACTCCCTGGGTGGCATCTACTAATAAAACCACCCCCTCTACCGCCTCTAAAGCTCGAGAAACTTCGTAAGCAAAATCACTATGCCCCGGAGTGTCAATCAGATTCAGAATATACTTCTGTTTTGAATCTGATAACTGCGAACTTTGAACAGTGAACTGAGAACTGGTTTGACGTTCTAAATTAGAAGTCCTTAGTTCATAGTTCATGCGGACCGGCGCCATCTTAATCGTTATCCCCCGTTCCCGTTCCAATTCCAACTGATCCAAATACTGCGGCTTCATTTGCCGCTTTTCTATAGTGCCTGTAACTTCCAATAAACGATCCGCTAAAGTTGATTTGCCGTGATCAATGTGAGCGGTTATTAAAAAATTACGAATATTTTCCAGTCCGTTGTCCATAAAGCTAGCTTATTATATAATGATTTTTGAGTCTAAGGAAGCTTCTTTTCTCCTAAAATGGAACAAAAAAGCGAAGTAAAACTAGCCCGGACACTTGGTTTGGGCTCAATTATTTTATTAGGAGTTGGCGCGCTTCTCGGCGGAGGTATTTTTACCTTACTTGGTCCGGCTGCCGGATTATCCGGGCCGGGCTTATTTATTGCCATGCTTTTAGGAGCTGGCCTGGCTTTTTTAAATCTCCAAATGTACATCGCGTTAGGCACAACTTTTCCAGAAGCGGGAGGGGGTTATTTATGGGTTAAAAAAGGACTGGGAGATTTTCAAGGATTTTTAGCTGGCTGGACTTCTTGGTTTGCGCATGGAGCCGCAGCAGGCTTATACGCATTAAGCTTTGGTTACTATGCTTTTGAAACCTTTAGATTTTTCGGCGGCACTGTGGATGTACCAGATAACTTGCTGGCAATAGAAAAAATTATCGGCGCTATTGTAGTCGTAATTTTAGGATTTGTTAACTGGAGAGGCGCAAAATCTAGCCGCTTTGCCGGAAATATATTAGACACTATTTTAGTAGGCATCTTGGCTACCTTCATTCTGGCGGGAGCATTTAAAATTTTCAGCGAACCCGCCCAATCTTTCTCCCAATATTCGCCTCTCCTGCCTAATGGATTTTTAGGAATTATTGGCGCGGCAGCCTTATTCTATATTGCCTTTGAAGGTTCCGAAATTCAAGTGCAAACCGGTGAAGAAACTAAAGATCCAAAAAGAAGCTTAAAATATGGGCTCTTGTGGTCTTGGGCTATAGTCAGCACTATCTATATTCTAATTTCTCTCGTAATAATGGGGGCCACTCGAGATGGCGGACCAATCGGAGGAGTGCTCGCTAATTGGGGAGAGGGCGCGATAGTAAGAGCCGCTACCAGCTTTATGCCTTTTGGCACTTTCCTTATGCTATTAGGCGGCCTATTAGCGAATCTAGGCGCGCTCAACGCCACCATCTATTCTTGCAGCCGCGTAGCTTTTGCTCTTGCTCGCGATAAAAATATTTGGTCCCGTTTAGCTAATATTCATTTAAAATATCTCTCCCCCCACCTAGCCGTAATTATTTCTACGATCCTCATTGCCTTAACGGTAATTTTCTTGCCCTTATTAGATGTAGCAGCCCTCGCAAGCTTGCTGTTTATTTTATTATTTTTACAATTAAATATTGCCGGAATCAATATCCACTACAAATGGCCCGATACTCAATGGAATTATAAAGTTCCCTTCTTTCCGATCTTGCCGCTAGTCGCTATTGCCGCCTACACCCTGCTTGCCTTTACCATGTTGCAGGTGAACCTCAACGCCTGGATCATCGTTATTTTTTGGACATTGCTGGGATTTATTAATTACTTTGCTTACTCAAAAACTAAAAGCCGAGAAAGTTTTGAAACGGGCATAGTTTACGAAGAAGCTTTCCGCATCGGCCCGAAAACTGGAAAAAGAATTTTAATGCCAATTGCTCCGCATTTAAGTTTAGATGAAATAAAAAATTTGGCAGAAATAGCTTTCGTTTTAACCAGTAAATACGACGGCGAACTAGTCATTGTTACGGTCCATGAAATTCATCATGCTTTGCCGCTGGATCAATCAATGATCCACCCCGATTTAATCGCCAAAGAAAAAGAAATCTTCAACCAACTCCAACAATGGGTAGCGAAATATAACCAAAAAACTGGGCCGGAAGTTAAAGATATCAATTTTCATAGCTTAATTTTAATCGGCCGCGATGTCGTAGATGTAATTCTAGAAGTTATTAAAATGGAGGATTGCGATTTATTAATGCTAAACTGGAGCGGTTATCGAGACGGATTAAATGTCATTCTTAGCCGAAAAATAGATCGCATTCTCCGCGAATCCAAATGCGACCTTTTAGTGGTAAAAAATCCGATGCCCCCCAAATCCATTGCCATCGCCGTCAATCCAAAAAGCATCGGCCCCTATCACGAACTGATTGGGGAACTGGCGCTAGCTCTCAAAGATTATTATAAACCCCATCTGGAACTCTTTAGTGTTATTGAAGAAAAAATCCCTTCCTATCTCAAGCCTGACCCTACCTTTATCCTCAAATCTTTGGAAGTGAAACGAAAAGATTTCGACGAAATAAACTTCTCGCCATCTCAATCTATTGCCAGCGGTATTTTAACCGAAATTGAACAAAAACATATTGATTTGATTATAGTAGGCTCAGCCAGGCCGAAACTTTTAGGAGAAATCCGCATTGGCAGCCTTGCCGAAACCCTGCTCACCCATTCTAAAATAACCGTGATGATTCTTCGCGGACACCAAAGCGTTGCCGAAGTATTTTGGAAAAAATTGTTGAAAAAATTATCCCCAACCCCAAGAGTGTAGAATTCGCTAGTTTTGATATAATAAGATTAAATCTCGCTCATAGATTCCGGATCAAATTGTTATTTAAGGGATAGCGAATTATCTTCAGCCCTTGGGCTAAAGATTGAGCTGACCCACCTAATTCAATGCCGGGGATCCACTGGGGCGAGATTTTTTATATAAAAAGACGGCGATATCGCCGTCTTTACTTCAAATCTTTTTCTTCTTTTTCCTTTAAAGCGCCTAATTTCTCCATCACCCATAAAACGAAAAAAGCAATCGGTAAGATGATAAGCAACGGAAGAAGAATAGGCGACAATACTACCGCCACAGCAAAATTTTTAATATCTGGATCTTTCATCCTCCAGCTAAACGCCAAAATTATTAACCCGTCTAAAAAATAAACCAATAAAATTAAGAAATATATTGTCTTATAATCTATCATCTTGGCCTCCTTGCCGTGTTTCAGAAAATTCCGTTGTTAAAGTACGGGGTAAAAATACACCAAGCAACGCCTTCTGTCAACCTCGCACCATCCTAAAGCCCTTAAAACATAATATCTTCTTCTGCCCTCTTATATTCATGGATTTCTTTATCAAAAAACCAAAGTTTTATTTCTGTTTCCGCTTCGGCAATATTGCCAGAGGCGTGCACTAAATTTCTAATCCCGCGCTTTTGCGCATTTGCTAAAACCGCAGAATCCACGGAATAATCGCCGCGCACTGTGCCCATTTCCGCTTGAGAAGGCATAGTATTGCCAACCAGCTTACGCACCATCTCTACCGCATGCAATCCCTGAATTACCATTTTCACCAATGGCCCTGAAGTCATAAAATCGGTTATCCAACCATGAACCATTTTCCCAATTTTCACCGGATCATTAGTGCCAATCTCTTTAACCGCGTCTAAATCATATTTCTGATAAGTAGCAAGAGTTTTATCTCCCATTGCCTTCAAATTAGCTTCGGAATCCGCATAATGTTTCGCTAACTGTTCTTTAGTCGCCTGAAACATCTGAAGCGCTATAACCTTAAGCCCACGCTGCTCAATACGCCGCATAATCTCGCCAATTAATCCTCGCTTAACACCGTCCGGCTTTATTAAAACTAAAGTTTGTTCTTCTTTAAGTTTCATCCCGTTAAAAACAACTTAAACATATTTTTGATAGATTAATCATTGTCATTAAATAAAACTTCTATTTTACATATTCGGCCGAGCTACGGTCGCCTTTGGCGACCTGTCTCTAACGGGATTCATTTTGTTATCTTAAGATGTAGCTCTTTAAGCTGTTTTTCGTCAACATCGGATGGCGCGTCCATCATTAAATCCCTACCGTCTCCAGTTTTAGAAAATGCTATCACCTCACGGATGTTCGGTTCATTCATTAAAATCGCCATCAAACGATCCAAGCCCATTGCAATTCCTCCATGAGGAGGCGCTCCGGCAGATAAAGCTTCCAACATATAGCCGAAATTACTTTGTATTTTTTGTTCACTAAGTCCCATCACCTCAAAAACCGCCCTTAAAGCTTCCGGACGATGATTGCGAATACTCCCGCCGCCAACCTCAAAACCATTCAGCGCCAAATCATATTGAGTGGTTAAAATTTCTGGTATATTCTTCTTTTGCGTCAGCCAATCTTGGTGATCTTTTTGAGGAGCAGAAAAAGGATTGTGCGTGAATGTCCAACCGCCCTCATTAGTCTTCTCAAAAAACGGAAAATCAATTACCCAAGCAAACGCCAATTCATTGGGATCATTTTTATCAACTCTTAAGTCCGGCTTGTCAGATTTATATTCTTTTATAGCTTGGGCATAACTCATCCGAGGAAATGGCTTTTTTAAAATTTTCTTTTCCGGGAATAATGTTTCCACAATTTTAATATAAAGCTCTTCGATCAAATCCATTACATCTTCCCTCTCCACAAAACTCATTTCTAAATCTAATTGAGTAAATTCGGGCTGGCGATCGCCGCGCGTATCTTCATCCCTAAAACAACGGGCAATCTGAAAATATCTCTCTAGGCCAGCAACCATTAAAAGCTGTTTATACTGCTGAGGCGATTGGGGCAAAGCGTAAAATTTACCCGGATATAACCTCGCCGGAACTAAATAATCTCGCGCGCCCTCCGGAGTAGACTTTGAAAGAATCGGCGTTTCCACTTCCACAAAATCTTTATCCGAAAGGAAATCTCGGATCAATTGATTAACCCGATGGCGCATCCGCAGATTTTTCTGCAATCGTGGCCTCCGCAAATCTAAATAACGGAATTTCATGCGGCTTTCTTCTCCTATTTCATAGCCATCGGTATCTATGGCAATCGCTGGCGTTGCCGCTTCAGATAAAATCTCTAATTTAGAAACCGGCATTTCATATTTTCCAGTTGGAAGATTTGGATTGACCATATTCGCCGGACGAAGATTAATCGATCCCCGCGCCCGGATCACCCATTCCGACCGCAATAAAGACGCTTTTTCATAAACCTCTTTTTCTTTCGGAATAAAAACTAGCTGCATCACACCGCTTCGATCACGAAGATCAATAAAAATGATTTTACCGTGGTCGCGCCGCGCGCTAACCCAACCGGATAATTCAATCATCTTCCCTTCCTGGCTAATTGCTTCTTTAACTAAAATCCTCATGGCAATAATAAAATATTATCATTAAGATAACGAATTATCAAAAATGCGCCTCGGAAAGAGGCGCAAGCAAAATAAAAAAATGGCGTTCCCGAAAATTAATCAGCTAAAATCAATTCCGGGTGCCTTTGGGACAAGCCCTCCGGCATTCTCTATAGACCCTAAAGAGGTCGGGGTAGAGACGCCCCACCTCAAAGACCAGCCTCGACTGGTAAACCTTTAAAGTTTAATGCTCTGGTTCACGCCAAAAACCTGCAGCGCCTAGACACTGATCGACCCAAGCGAGGGGGCCATCATAGCTGGTCCAGAACTTATTTTTAATAATAACACAAGAAATAAAAATGCTCCGATGGGTATCGGAGCGAAATAAATATACGGCTTAAGGATGATCGGCCAAGATCAGATCCTTAAGTTTCGTAAGGGAGCAGACCCAGGAATAAATTCCCAAATCGTTCCTTAACGACATCCTCCTCATGAGGTAAAAACCTAGGAGAGGAGATACCCCGGTAAAGCAGAAACACCCCTGCGTGCTGCTTTAACGCTGGCTTACTATGGCGTCCGTACACGCCTGTAACGATGCAACGGTGACTTAGTTTAGGCCCCCACAGGGTGGAATCCCAAAAATGGCCGCACCGAAGGTAATTTCATAATAACACCAGCCGCCCACATACGCTTGTGGATAACTCAATAAGTATAAGTCTTTAAGATTCCGTCTTTGAAAACTAATCCTAATAATCCGTTAACGTCAGTTCTAAAAACTTGAGCACCCACATCAGCCAGCCTTCCTAAAGCAGCCGAGGTCGGATGACCATAGGTATTCTTCCCCACCTCAATAATCGCAATCTTCGGTTGTAACTCCCCAAGAAATTCTTTAGAGCTAGAAAATCTAGAGCCATGATGGCCAACTTTCAAAACTTGCGCCGACAAATCATATTTACCAGCCAATTCTTTTTCCACATTAGCGCCAATATCACCGGTATAAAGAACTTTCAAGTCGCCATCCTTTAAAAGGATTACTAAAGATGTATCATTTAATTCACTGCTAGATAAATTTTTTAAAGATGGAGATAAAACTTCTAACGATAAATCTTTATATCGAATAACGCTTCCTTCTATTAGGGCAATATAAGGAATTTTTTTATCTTTAATTATCTCTACAAGGCTTAGATAAGCATCGCTTTCGCCTTTTCTGCCGCTGGCAATAAATGAGCCCACATTATAATTCTTCAAAACATCAATAAAACCGCCATAATGATCTAATTGCGGATGAGTTAAAACTAATAAATCTATATATCGATCGCTAGACGGCAAAAGTTTAGCAAGATTTTCCAAAGCCTTGCCATTAACCGGACCGCCGTCAATCATAATTTTTATCCCATCCGCAAGAATCAATTGACTATCCCCTTGCCCAACATCCAAAAAATATAATCCTAGATCGCCACTATTATTTTTAAACAATATTTGCCCCCAGATAAAAATATCCGCGGCAACTAAAATTCCTAAAAGGATGTTAAATTTTTTGAACATTTAAAAAATCTTACTTTGGATAAAAGAAAAAATATTAATAACCCCAAAAATATAAAATAATAACGGCTGAATCGCCAAACTCAATATGAAAGCCAAGCTAGAAAAAAATATTCCGGCAATGGCGATAAAAAATCCTATTGCCATCGTAACCGGAATAAATTCTAAAATCAAAACATTGGTTAAAAGCGAAAACGGAGAAAATTGCCCGAAACTAAAAATTAATATCGGCAAAACCACTATCTGCGCCGAGGAAGTAGTTAAAAGATTATCCTTCCAAGATAAAAACCCTGGCTCATCATTAAAACCAAGCTTATTTTTTAAAACTGGCCGTAAATAGACTATTCCTAACGTTGCTAAAAAAGAAAGCTGAAAACCGACATCAAACACTAAAACTTTTGGATTCGCCAAAACCATTAATAAGGCAACAAAAACAATAGCGTTACGAAAATAATATTGCCGGCTGGAATACTCCGCTATCGTTAATACCATTGCCATCAATGCCGCCCTGACTACCGATGCTTCCGCGCCAGTCATCACCACAAAACTAATAATCACAATAATAGCGAATAACGAAGAAGTCCACCTAGAAAACCAACGATTTAAAGCCAACAAAACCACGGTGGCTATAACCGCAATATTATAGCCGGATAATGCCACTAAGTGGGTGGTGCCAGTCAGCCTTAATTTCTCCTCAAATTCTTCAGAAAATTCTCCAGTTTCACCCAGCGTTAAGCCAGACAAAAATGTCGCTTTCTCCAACGGCAATACTTTTTTAAAAGAATCTTGAATCGCTAGATTAATTTTCAATAACCCGGCTTTAATGGCTGAACCATTATTTTGAGAAATCAATTCCATTTTCGGAAAACCCATTAAGCCGAAAATATCTTCTTTAGAGAAATAACCTTGCCATTCTTCTGGAATTTCTTTAATAATGCCGTCAACGCTTACCTTATCGCCATATTCAAATTCCGGATATCGCTGAGCTGTAATCTGAATTTCACCAATCCGAATTTTCTGGTTTTCTAAGCCAAATTTCACGTCTCGAATAACTCCAGTGAAATTTATTTTCTCGCCAAATTTCAATACCTCGTCTTTTTGATAAAAATCATGGGCAAAATAATAAGCGCCCCCTATGAACATCACCAAACTCAATGCCGCTATCCCACGGGATAGCATCCCATGATTAAAATTCTGAACAAAAAAAATAAATACGCCAATCAGCAACACAACCAAACCAAAAATTAAATACTGACGCTCAAAACCGCTCGCAATGCTTGCAACCAAAACCCCAATTAAAAAGAAACACGCGCACCAAAAGAAAACATCATGGACTTTCATTCACAATATTTTACTTTATTTGACGGATTTAATCACTCCGCCTCCTAACATCACGCCTTTTCTGTCGTAAAACACCGCGGACTGACCGGGAGCGACAAATTTCATGGGTTTGCCAAAAATCAATTTATATTTTCTTCTATTCCCTAATTCGCGCGAATAAGGATATAAACAAAGTTGTGCTCCTTCTAGTGGCTGGCGATAACGAACGCGGGCGAAAACATTAATGTAAGATTGCTTCTCCGCTGACTGGCGGATCGCAATGACTGGGGGAAAAAAGTTAGTATTTACTAATTCAACTTCTTTTTTATATAACGCCGGATGATCATCGCCTTCTGCAACCACAATAATATTTTTCTTTATATCTTTTGAAACCACATATAGCGGCTTTTTGAAGCCGCCGATCTTTAAACCCTGCCGCTGGCCAATAGTATAAAAATAAGCGCCGTTATGGGTGCCGATTTTTATAGGCTTTTCGGTAAGATTGCCACGTCTCCGCCAGCTGGCGGATCCTCGTAATGACGGAGCGAGCAAAATATCCCCCTTCTTCGGCTTGATATATTGCGCCAAAAAATCTGGCAAAGACACCTGACCCCAAAAACAAATCCCCTGTGAATCTTTTTTCTTTGCGTTCAGCAATCCAAACCTCGCCGCCAACTTCCTCACCTGCGGCTTTTGATAATCGCCAATCGGAAAAAGGCAATGCTGAAGCTGATCTTGAGTTAAAGTCCAAAGAAAATAAGATTGGTCTTTATTCTTATCAAACGCAGAACTTAGAACGTAGAACTTTGAACATTTTAATTGATTGTTCTTAGTTCGAAGTTCTTTGTTCAAAGTTTGCAACCGCACATAATGCCCCGTTGCCACATAGTCCGCTCCCATCGCTAACGCTTTTTTCAAAAATAAACCAAACTTAATTTCCTTGTTGCACATCACATCCGGATTCGGAGTAATGCCTTGCTTATATCCTTGCACCATATAATCCACCACCGCGGCCTTATATTCTTTTTCAAAATCAAAAACATAAAATGGAATGCGCAAAATTTCCGCCGCTCTTCGCGCGTCTTCCGCTTCTGCCGCAGCAGTGCAGGGCACTCCGATCCCGCAGGCATCGGAGCTTCTCTGACTCCAACATCGCATATGCACCCCGACAACATTGTAGCCTTGTTCCTTTAACAACGCCGCAGCCACCGAAGAATCCACGCCGCCAGACATGGCTACGAAGACTTTCAATTTCCCTTTCATAATCAGTATATTTTGCAATAAAAATACGATTTTTTCAATAAACTATTATTTAATCCTTCCCCATAATGAGTTTTTGGTCGAAGCCAATTCCTAAAAAGAACATCCGGAGGCGCGTTTTGATTGGTTTATTCGTTATAATAGTTTTTTTAACGAATAAAAAACGCGCCGAGGACTGAGAGGGCTTTTGCCGCTGGAGCAAAAGAACCTCGTTTCTTTGAAGGAGTTGGCTGAGGGTGACAAAAACTAATTTCCCCACTCTTTGATGGCTTTTTCCCAACGCTCTAAATTACCACAATCATACCATTTGCCCTGCGTTTTATAAGCCACCAACTTTCCATCTTTTGCAAGATGCGGAAATAAATCTTTTTCAATCATCAAAAACTTCTCGCCGTTTTTAACTCTAGAACTTAAATAACTGATAGCCGCTGGATCAACTATATACAACCCGCTAGAAATTAAATTCGTTGGGGGGTTAGCCGGCTTTTCTAAAAACTCTATAATCTGGTGATTATTTAAAATCGCCACACCGTATTCAGAAGGATTCGGAACCTGCACCAACGCAATAGTTACCAAACCCTTATTTTGCTGATGATGTTTTTTCATTTCGCTTAAATCTACCTGCTTCAGCTCATCGCCATTAGTGAGAAAAAATGGCTCATTGCCAGTCCAATCTGCTAATTGATGCGCCCAATAACCCAAAGTACCCATTGGCTCTGTTTCTTCTTCAAAACTCACGGAAACATTTTTAAAATTCTTTTGCCAGCGACTCTGCCACCAGCCAAACTCTTCCCTGTCCTGCGGACGAATAACTACTTTTATTTCTTGAACTCCGTGGTCAGCAAAAAGCTCAATCAAATAATTGATGATTGGTTTTCTATTCACCGTTAAAAGCGGCTTCGGAGTTTCCAAAGTAACCGGATAAAGCCGCGTCCCCTTTCCGCCTGCCAAAATAATTGCTTTTCGCATATTAAAATATAACGCTTAACATCTTACAAAAGTTTTGATAAAATAAACGACATGATTACTTATAATGAATTAAAAAAAGGCACCATCTTTACTTTAGACGGCGAACCGTACGAAGTTTTAGAATATGAATTTTTAAGAATGCAACAAAGAAAACCAGTTGCCAAAACTAAGATTCTTAACCTTTTAAACGGAAAAATCGTGGAAAGAAATTTTCATCAAAATGAAAATTTTGAGGAAGCGGAAATAGACCGCGTTCCGGTAAAATATCTTTATAATCATAAAGATCAATTTTGGTTTTCCGCCAAAGATAATCCAGCTAATCGCTTTATGCTTGGAGAATCAACTTTAGGATCAAAATCCCAATTTATGAAACCCAATACGGAAGTTACCGCTTTAAAATGGGGCGAAAAAATTATCAGTATCCAAATTCCCATCAAAATTGACCTTAAAATAAAAGAAGCGCCGCCGGGAATTAAAGGCGACACCGCTCAAGGAGGATCTAAAGTAGTAATTTTAGAAACTGGCGCAAAAGTTGATGTCCCGCTATTTGTAAACACCGGAGACATTATTAGAATTAATAGCGAAACCGGCAAATACGTAGAGCGAATGGAAAAATCTAAAGAATAAAGCTCTCTACTTTTTATCTTCAGAAGATCCCTTTTTAAAAATCTCTTTTAAGGCATCACGAATTGCCGAAACATTAGGCGTAGTTTTCGGTTTCATCGGCGGCGGGCCTTCACGCGGCTTTAATTCATTCAAAGAAAGAGTTCTTGCGGGAGGATTAGGCTTCGTTTCTGTAAAACGCGGCGGACGAGCAACCGGCGCTTGCCCCGCCGGCCTAGGCGTAACTTCGCGCGGAGGCAAAGGAATAGGCTTAGCTTCTTTTGAAGATTCAAACTCAATGCCCAAGCCCGAAAGAGACATTGCGCTAGCGCCCGCCTTATCGGATTGTTGCGGCTTTTTCATGCCGCGCGCTGGCTGCATTTCTCCAGATTTAATTTTTGCTAAACAATCAGAACAATAAACCGGCCGGCCGGGAGCAGGCTGAAAAGGAACTTTGGTTTCTTTGCCGCAAGAAGAACAAGTCGCTGAAAATAATTGGCTCTTATCTCCCTTCCCTTCGTCATAACTATTTCGGCCCGGCCCAGCAAAAGTTCCGCTCCAATCTCTGATATCCTCCTCAACTTCTTCTCTTGAACTTGTATACTGTTTTCGAGACGTATCAATAATGTCTTGCATAACAGCCACTCCTTCTGGATTTTTAACTGGCGGAAGAGTCTTCGCGGAAAATGGCCGGCTCGTCAGCCCGTCAATCATCAATTTTAGATAAACATGATAATTCGGAAGATTGACAATATCGTGGATCAAAAACTCAGGCTCAAATTCTTTCTCTAAGAATTCGGCATCCGCCGCCCCGACTCTAAAAACAATCATCGTTCCAGTGTTGCCAAAAATCGCGTCCCGGACTTTCGTGTTAAATTCTTGCACTAACTGCCCAATGTATTGATGGACAATAATTAAATTGAGCCGGTATTTTCTTGCTTCGGACAAAACACTGGCGAACGAATCCGTGGCAAAATTTTGAAACTCATCAACATATAAATAAAAATCTTTTCGTTCGTCTTCAGGAATGCGAACCCGTTCCATTGCGGCGAGCTGAATTTTCGTAATCAACATTGCGCCTAAAAGCGCCGCGTTATCTTCGCCAATGCGGCCCTTAGAAACGTTAATTAATAAAATCTTCTGATTATTCATAATATCAAAAATATTAATCGCGCTCTTCGGTTGACCAACGACATTGCGAATAAGCGGTGTGGATAAAAATTGCCCTACCTTATTTTGAATAGGAGCAATCGCTTCGTTACGGAACTTCTCCTGCCATTTTTCATATTCATTAACCCAAAAGGCCTTTACCACTGGATCTTTCAAATTAGCAATAATCTTTTGCCGATAATCTTTATCAACTAAAATTCTCGGGATCCCCAAAAGAGTTGTTTCCGGCGTATCCAACAAAGCTAAAACCGCATTATTTAAAATATATTCCATTCTCGCTGACCAAACATTAGACCAAATCTTGGTAAAAATAGCCATCAAACCCGAAGCTACAAGATGTTTATACTTCGGATCAGGCATTTCTAAAACATTAAATCCTATCGGGTAATCAACATCAGAGGGATTAAAATAAACCACATCTTTAGCGCGTTCTTTGGGAATATTTTCTAAAACACCCTCCACTAGCTCGCCATGAGGATCTACAACGCAAACACCATCGCCATTAGCGATGTCTTGAGAAATAAAATTATGAATCAAAGCAGACTTACCGGTACCCGTCTTACCAACAATATACATATGCTGGCGACGGTCCTTTCTCTTAATGCCAAATACTTTTTCAGCATTACGGTAATCTACTTTGCCAAAATAAACAACATTCTTGTCAGCCATTTAATTATTATATATCTGAATTTTATTTTCAGGCATTATTGTATTGGGAGTCCTTGCGGAGGCTCACCTTTTTTAACTGGCAATTTTCTTAAAAGCGGAGCCTCTACGGCAATAGACGGGAAATGATAAATAGTCGCCAACTCTTCAATATTCAAAATAGATTTTTTCCCGCGAGGCCATTTCAACTTCACGTAATTGTCCCAAAGCCTTCTCTTGCGATACCATTTGATTCTCCGCTTTATAGATTTAATATTGTTAACAATTAAACTAGCGATTCCTTTGTATCCAGCCGGAGTCAAAGTATAAGTCTTAATTCTAGGCTTGAGCCCATTTAAGTGAAGAGTGGCATACTGTTGAAAGGTCGCCATCATTGCCGAAACGTTCAGCGGAGAAAAACTGTCTACGCGATCAATATAAACGAACCGTATATTCGTCTCAAAAGCCAGCTTGCTGATTTTATTTTCAATCGCCTCCATCACATCCTTTTCTCCCGAAGTCATCATCAATAAACGATTCTCTTCTCTCTTTTTTTCTTCTTCTCGCCATTGAGGAAATTTAAATAAAGCGTTCATCAGATTATTAATAAATTCCCACACCTTATATAAAGATCCTTTGGGTTTAGATTTTTTACGGCCAGCCAATTCTGCGACTAATTCCTCGCCTTCCTCTTTCCAAGTAGCGTCGACGGGCCGAATAAATATTTGCATCCAAAGCGCCTCATCTTCTTTCAAACGCGACATTACTTCTACGACCGCCGCAATCGGATCTAAACGTTTTTCTTTTTGAGACTCCTCAAAATATTCATAAGTGCGGATCGGGTAAGGATTTTCGCGAGTTAATTGATAATCGCTGCCCGCTATATCGTAAATATCGCTAGGCAAAGTCTTCGGCCATAAAAGACGATAGTCTTCCGCTTCTCGAATTTCAGCATCCGAATATTGGGAATAAATTGCCGACTCAACTAAGTTTTTATATTTAACCGGGGTCCGGACATAAAAATTCACCGCGCCCGCATTACCGGCAATCTCGCAAGAAATATAATCTTCCTTCAAGTGGCCCTCCCAATACTTTTCCATAAATTTCAAGCCGAAAGAATAAATCTGATAAAAAGCGGAGAAAACCTGCTCCATCGCCTTAGGCGTTTTCTCAATGCTTTGCGGAATTTTAATTTCTAATAAAACCCATTTCTGCTTCCGCAAATCAAAAATATAAATGTAATAGATCCAAAATTGCCAAGCCAAAAAACCTAAACCCAGCGGAAAAACAAACCACCAAGTCGCAAAAAAGACTTCAACAATTTTCTGCAATATTCCTTGTAAGATATCTAAAACCACAATGTACTAATTATAACAGAAAAATTCTGCGGTTTAAGCCAACACCGAATAACGTCCGTCGGATAAACGCTTAAAATAACTCTTATTTTGCAGGTTAATCAAAATAGTATTTTCTTTGAAAAACCGTTCCTGTGAAACTAATTTCACTACTTGATGAGAATACAAG
>Ga0209541_10001550_pt1 | contig 45435 bp, 48 predicted proteins | sample RifCSPlowO2_01_FD_184027 | JGI IMG/M metagenome (GOLD analysis project Ga0209541, IMG submission 184027) | Groundwater microbial communities from Rifle, Colorado - Rifle CSP2_plank lowO2_0.1 (SPAdes) (version 2) | ecosystem: Environmental > Aquatic > Deep subsurface > Groundwater | place...
TTCGATACACTTACATTGTAACGTTAAAGGGAGTTATTTGACTCAAAAAAATTTTATTTCCCCTTAACTTTTCTTTTTCTTGGTTTATTCCAATATGGGCTTTTACATTTTGGACAAACAGATGGCTCTTCATCATCTCCGCGAGGAATCCATTTATGTCCACATCTTTCACATTGGAAACCTTCAACTTCTATTTTTACTCTTGCCATTTATAGATATATGATTAACTAGTATATAAATATTTAGTATATTCTCTACTATAGAAAAGTTTAAATAGTTAGTATACCTAATTAATATATTATTAACTAATAATATGGGAGTGACTCCGAAGAGTCCCTCAGATTCCACTCGCTAAAATGAAATCCAAAGATATAATTCAGCAGAAGTATAAAAATGTAACTTGTCCTAATTGTGGTTCTAACAAGATCAAGAAAGATGGAAAAAGAAAAACTAAGAATAGAGGAGAAATACAAAGACATAAATGTAAAGGTTGTGGATTAAGATTTGTTCTTGATGATGGTTTTTATAGAATGAGAAATAGCGAGAACAAAATTACTGCTGGAATTGATTTATATTATAAAGGGGTTTCTTTAAGAAAAGTACAGGAACATTTTCAAGCTTTTTATCCTCATAATTCAAGTCATATGTCCGTTTATAGGTGGATTGTAAAGTATGCTACAATGGTCAGTAACTTAATTGACAATATTCCAATAAAATGTGGAAAGGAAATGCAAAGCGATGAAATGGAATATTACAGAAGAATTAGTAAATATCACAAAGGCAAAGAGCAGAATTGGTTTGTTGATACTTTTGATGTAGAAACTAAATTTATGGTAACAGGCGAATATATGAAAAGTAGAACTAATGAGAATTTAATTAAGGTTATGAAAAGAGCAAATTTTAAAGTTGGTGAACAGGTTGAGATTGTTACAACAGATGGATTAAGAGGTTATCCAAGAGTGTTAAGGAGAACGTTTAGTTTACAATCTCCTTATCATGCCTCTTCAAGAACTAAAAGCAAGATAATCCATAATGTTGTAATTGCAGATGAAAGAGGATTTAATTATCCCATTGAAAGATTGCATAATACAATTAGAGAAAGAACAAAAGTCATGAGGGGTTTTCATGGTTGCTTAGAATCTGCTCACGCAATTATGAAAGGTTTAGAGATAAATTATAACTTCAATAGAAAGCATATGTCTTTAGATAAAAAGACACCTGCGGAAGTTGCTATACCTCAATTAGAGTTAGGGGTTAATAAATGGTTAGACTTGATTAAAATGAGCAAAATATAAGAGCTATCCACTACCTTTTTATATCTGGTTTTATATCAGTTAATTATGGTTTTGAATGTAGCAATTTTAGGTTGTGGAAAATTAGGTTCTCAAATTGGTCTTTGTCTTGCAAAGAAGTATGGGAAGGAAACAATTTATTCAACTACAAGAAATAGGAAAACTCTTCAAAAGTTAATTAGTGAATTTCCAAATGCAACTAACAATAATATATCTGCTGTTAAAAAATCTGATATAATTTGCATTATAACTCAACCAGAAGAAGTTTCAGATTTAATGAAAGAAATTAAACCTTATTTAGATAAGGACAAGATAGTAATTAATTTTACTCCAAAGAAAATAATTGGAAAATCTCCAATTATAAATGTTGCAGGTTCTCCTGTTATTAAAGGTAAAATAAAGATTCTTTTATATAATAACAATAAATATGTAGGCTCTTTATCACTGAAAAAATTTAAAGAATATTTCCTCCCTATCACAAATTACTTAAATAAATGCGATGATGTAGCAAAAGAATTAGGAGTTATGTCAAGAGTTTATACCCATATCTTAAATTATTACCGACATTTAAGAAAAGAAGGAAATAGTCATAAAAATTTGGAGGCTTATTTTTCTTTAGTATTTGATACATTATCTGATTATCAGAGAATTGAAGATGCAATAACAAATGCTCAAACAAAGAAAGGAATAACAAAAGAATTGTTTAAGACATACAAAAAAGATAATAGTTTTTCTAAATTTGTAAATAAAGAAAAAATTACAGTTGATAAGAAAATAAAGTTAATTCAAGAGGATTAAGAATCATACCTATCAGCTTTATCATAGCCAATAACTAACATATTTTTTCCTCCAATATTTTCTGCCATTCTTAATGCAACATTAACACCTGCTCTTGTGGTTCTACCAAATTCTTCATGATTTTCAACGGGAGTATCCCAATGAACTAGCTTCTCCGAGTCATTTCTTCCAGTTAGTGCGTGATACTCAGAGTCCATTCTATCATCGCTAACAAGTACAACGTCCTCAACAAGGCTATCTTCTAAAGATCCTCTTATGTGTGGAAAATCAATACCTTGGAAGCTTGTTCCAGGTAATTTATGTCTAGAAAGTGTTCCTGGTTTTATTCCAAATTGTTCTTCGTATTTTCCAGGATGTTTCAAATCATATAAAACTGCTGATTGAAACGTTTCAAAAGGCACAATTCTAGTTTTTACACTATCAACATATTCAACAGCGTCTCTTATATGTCCTGTATCGAACATTCCAAAACTAGAAGGCTCTTCAATTAATCCTCCAATTGCTCCATATAAAACCTCATTTAATTCGTGAAAAACTCTACCAGGACCGAGTACACTCGAACCATTACCTACTGCTGGAATGAAAAAATGAACTTCATCAATCTCTCCCATGACCTCATTTGCTATTCCTTCTAATGCTCTTAGGGTAATCTCATTGTTTCTATATTGTCTTGTTTCATTATTCATTTTTTCCATAGAATGGTTTAGAAAAAAATAATCTCTATGTCCAGGTAGAAATCTTTTCAAAAATCTTGGAAATCCACTAACATATTCTTCTGCAGGAGTTAAGATTAAATGTTCATCATCAATTAATTGTTTTCTTATTGCTATTTCTCTTGCCTTTTCTCCTCCGGCAGGCAAGGCAACAAAGCACTCATATCCAAGCAATTTTCCAATTCCAGCAAAAGAAACTCCTGCCGCTCCAGAACTTGTTTCTAAAATTTTATTTCCAGGACTAATCTCTCCTTGTTCTTCATAGTGCCTGAATAAATCTAGATAAACTCTATCATAATGACTGCCAAAGGGATTGTCAAATTCTCTTTTAACCCATACTGTATTTCCATTAGGCACATTGCCCTGATATTTTATAAGTGGGGTTCCACCTATCTTAGAAGTTAATTCGTCATATGCTTGTTTTCTTTCTTCATTCATTTTCTCAAAAAAGCATGATTTAGCAAGTTTATAAAAGTTTCTATTATGTAACTACTACTAAAAGGTAAATTAAAATAAAGACGTTGTTAATAACTCCCTTTAACGTTACAATGTACGATACACTTATTTAAATATTATTTCGTAAAATCTATTTTAAAAAGTTTTTTTCCTGAATATATAAAATAATCCAAGTATCATCAAACTTAAAATAAAATTATTAAAACCATAAAATGAAATGGGATTAATAACTTTAGGCTTTATTCTGCACTCTTCTGAAAATAAATTTGATTCATAACCTAATTCCTTGGCTTTTTCTACTTCAACTATCTCCTCACAATTTTCTCCAGAACAAACAGAAACTTCACTTGCTCCAATACCATCCCCATTTTCATCTATACACGGCCCCCTATTTAATAGCACAACTTGTCCTTCTAAAACATGAGCTTCCAGACAAGAACTACAGCATGGCTGGTTAAATGCATTTGCTATAGGCTCACCAACGCACTCTTGGACAGAACCGCACAATATTCCATTAAATCCTGATTCACAGCTGCTTTCACAACTTCCGGCAATGCATTTTCCTACAGCACATTCATTATCAGATTGGCATTTTTCTCCATCCCCTTTTTCTCCAATAGGAGGAATTTCTCCACCTTCACATGCATCTCCAACACCATCATTATCACTATCTTCCTGTCCTGGATTAGGAATATTCACACAATTATCAGTTTCATCAAATATCAAATCTCCATCACTATCTGCTTGTTCTCCACCTTCACATGCATCTCCAACATTATTTTTATTTAAGTCTAATTGAAGTGGATTAATAACATTAACACAATTATCACACGCATCTCCAACACCATCATTATCTTTATCTAAATTTTCTCTATCATTTACATCAGGACACTTATCATTTATTGTCCACCCGTCTAAATCATTATCAGGAGGACATCCAAGTAATTTAAAGAAACAAGATTCAATGCATCTATCTCCAGGCCCACAGATTAAAGGCCACTTGCAATTTTCATCAATTCCACAAAGGTCTTCAGGAAGACCATACCCATCACACACATCTCCAATTCCATCATTATCACTATCTTCTTGGAAAATATTTACAACATACCTGCAATTGTCACACACATCTCCAAAAAATTCATCATGGTCGCTATCAAATTGGTCTGCATTTGCAATTTTTTCACAATTATCACAGGCATTTCCCCAGCCATCATTATCATCATCTTTCTGGTCTTGGTTAATTGTATAATCACAATTATCTAAAGCATCTTTAACTTTATCACAATCAGTATCAAAATTATCTGCATCGCCACACATACCATCAGGAATTCCATTAAAATCACAGTCAAAATAATAAACACTATCATATAATATTTGGTTGCATTCAGGCATATTTTCACACGCATCTCCGATACCATCATAATAAGAATCTCTTTGATTTGGATTATAAGTTTCAATGCAATTGTCACACAAATCTCCGACATTATCTTTATCCGAATCTTCCTGTCCATAATTCGCTATATCTATACAGTTATCTTTATCATCAAAAATTCCATCTTTATCAGTATCAGTTGGTTCACACGCATCTCCAATTCCATCTTTATTGCTATCTCTTTGCCCGGGATTAGGAACATAATCACAATTATCATTAGAATCTAGAATCTCATCACAGTCCATGTCAAGGGTTCCAATACCACAATTTTTGAATAACCCTTCATATCTTATTGTAGAAACAGGAAGTGCAGCAGTAAAGATTTTTACTTCATCTATTTTCCCGCCATATAAATTAAATTGTCCTTGATTAGAAAGAGGTTCTTCATTTCCTATATCACTTGCACCAATTAATAATCTATAATCCTCTTCGCCTCCAAATTGTTTAATCTGTCCTGTTCTTTGAGCAACCAATACTCCATTCAGATACATCTTAATTTTATTCTCATCAATATCAACCACAATTGCAATATGCATTAGTTTATTATTATAATAATCAATAGGAGATTTAATTATATTATTGTCTCCATAAACAAAAACAAAGTTATCATTATTCACTCCTAAAATATATCTTTCATTTATTCCCAGGTTATGTTCAGAAATTATAGGCATAAAATTAAAATTTCCCTTTGTAGTTGCTTTACTTAAATCAGGTTTCACCCACGCCATTATAGTAAAACTGCCAATTCCCATATTATTTAACCCAGGTCCGCTTACTCTTGCTGTAAAAGGCAATTCTATTGCATACCTTGGAGCTAAGATAAGTCCATAATTTTGTTTAACATTAGGAAAAAGATCTTTTGCACTTAAAATAAATTGTTGGCAGTCAAAATCAGCAGAGCAGATAATACTTCCATCATTGAATCCAAGAACACTAAAGTCATCAAAATTTCTATTATCAAAATTAAGATATGCTATTAAGCCGCCTGGTTGTTTGGGTCTAAAATAACCTGGATCTTCATATCCTTTTTGAAATGATTGTAAGTCACTAAGTTCAGATCCTGAATTAACTACACTACTATCAGTGGAAGTATTAGTTTCCTGAGAATTAACATCATTATTTTGTTCAGTATTACAGCTTGTTTCTCCGCCAATCTCAATTGATTCACTGCAGGGATCAGTGCCTGAACTAGAGGGATCTTGATATTTAGGTGGAACATAGTCAATAGCATTAGCAAGAGTTAGAAACAACATTAACACTAAAAAACAAAAAATAGCAATCTTTTTCATATCAATTTGAAGAAAAACTCCTATTTAATTCTTTTCAAAATCCATAAGCCAACTTTTACATTATAATTTTTTTTCTTATGGAATTCATAGCTATTTTTTAATATGAAATTATATTCAAAAATACATTCTACTTTAAAATTATTTTCTTTTGAAATTTTTTCTATAAAACTTTTACTTTCAATTTTATGCAATGAATAAATATTATCAGCTAAATCAAAAGCTTTCTGTAAAAATTCTTTGTCAGCTTTCCTTTTCCTGACACCAAAAGGCGGATTCATTATAACTGTATCAATTTTTTCATCAAACATATTTATATCAGAACAAAAAAATTCAGCATTTTGAAAATTCTTTGCATTTTCTTTTGCAATTTCTATTGCTTTTTCATCAACGTCAATAAAATAAACTTTTTTAGCATTTAATAATAAGACACCAATTCCAAAAATTCCGTTCCCACATCCAAAATCAGCAATTGTTTTATTTACTATGTCTTTTTGTGCCTTTATCAATATATCTGCAGCAATGTCTCCTTCAGTAGAGTATTGTTCTAATTTAATATTAAGATTTTCGAAACCTTTTAGTTTACTTAGATAAATTGCTAATTTTTTTTTATCCATTATTTTTTTATAAAATCTCCAATAGTCATTCCTTCTTTAGAAGATTTTTGTTTAATTCCAAGAATAGAACTTTCTTCTTTGTATATTAAATTTATATTCAAAAATTTCTGAATCTTCTTAACTAAATCCAGATTAGGTTTTATCCCTCCATTCTCAATTTTTAATAATATAGATTCTTTCTCATTTAATTTAAAGGAAAAATCTTTTTGACTTAAGCCCAATTTCTCTCTTTTAGCTTTTATTATTTTAGCATAATCTTCTACAAGTTCTTCAATAGGTTCTTGATGCCTGAAATTCTTTTGTTTTTTAATATTATTTATAGGATTTTGATAGATTGCCTTGCCGTATTTAGAACAATTATTACATACCTTAAGCGTAGCGTTCTCTATTATGGTTATTTTCAGATTTGCTTCTTTTCCGCATAATTCACAGCTGCTCATGTATATTATAATAAAGAAGGAATTAATAAAATTAATTATTTTAGACTATTAAGAAGATTATATTTAAAATTGCTATTTGTAATGAATAACTGCTAACAATGAAAAATTTTAAGATTGGAATTACTGTCAGTTTAGATAATCTAATTTTTCTTCCATAAAAATCCATAATCATTTAATGTCTGGTTATACAATAAGGAATAAGTTCTGTTTAAATTATATAAATAACTTCTGTCTACTCTTTCTTTTTCCTTGCATATGTTTTTATCTCCGAAAATAAAGAATTTCTCATTCTCATATAATATTTTTTTATTTTTTAAAAAATCTTTATCTTTTATATAATCTGGTTCACCAACAAATTTAAACATTACAATCCTATAGCCCTTATCAATTTCATAATCTAAAAGTTCTTTCCTTGGAGCATCCTTGCTATCTCTTCCATAGTAATTCATTAATACCCATGCATTAGAAGAAACCATGCACCCATCATTTGTCATATTAACAGCAGCTAGATAACTATCCTTTGTATAATCCTTATAGATCAAGTCATAAAAAACAATAACAGAACTAAAAGATAATACAAATAATAAAATATAAAAGAAAATAATAAAAATCTTGTAAATATCTTTTAGATTGGCAATAAACTTATAGCTAAAATAAACACAGGGCAATAATAAATTAAACAAATATCTTGCTTCCTTTCCAGGCACAGAATAATAAGAATATAAAGTAATTAATAAAAATAATATCATTACATAATCAAAACCTTTAATCTTTTTAAAATTAAAAATAAAATAAAATAATGTAAATAAAACCAAAGGACCTAAAATATAAATTAAATGGACAAAATTAAATGCCTGCCTGTAATAATCCCTGAAGTAAACGTTTAAAGCATAATTATCTAGGAAGCTGATAAATGGATTGCCAAATTTAAAATAATAATATAATCCAAATAAAACTATAGGAATAATAAAGTAAATTGCTTTTTTAAAAATTAATTTAATGTCTTTTCCTAAAATAAATGGAAAATATAACATACCATTATATCTGGTTAAGAAAGAAAATGCAAGAAATATTCCTGAAAATGCTGAATCATAAAAGGCAAAATATAATTGAAACAAAGATAACATCAATAATTCTGTGCCAATAGAAACCCCCAAAATAAAATATGCAGGAACTAAAAATAATAAATAATAAATATTTAAATTAAAATTAAATTTTTTACAAAAAGCATAACATGAATAAAGATGCAGTGAAGCAATGCTTATAATATATAAAAATTCAGCAGCCTTAAATCCAAAAATAAATCCATAAAAAGAAATTATAAATGATGAGAATAATGGTCTCAAAACTTCAAAATATAATCCTTCATTAATCAAATATTTTGCATTCATGACATAAACTGCAAAATCCCAGCCAGTATTGTTTAATCTTTGATAAATAAAAAAGAAATTTGTTGCTAAAAAAGTCAATAATAGGAATAATCTACTATTAAGAAAAAAATTAATTAGTTTTGTTTTCATTTAAAACAGCCCTTAATTCTCCTTCACTAACAAATCCCTGGTATTTATTTTCATAGTTGATAATTATTGTTGGCGCCTTTTCAACACCATAAAAGGAAGTTAAAGATTTAATAGAATAATCATCAAAATCTTTGTCAAAAGATAATATGCTGAGGTCATTGTATTCTTTGCCTAAAATATCCAAGACATAGCCTTGCCTTAATGATTCTTCATTTCCTTCAACATTATAAAAAAATAATATTATAGAATTTTTTTTGCCGCATTTATCATCAAGTTCTTTATTCATATTATAAAATTTTAATTCAGAAATAAAGTATTTCCTTTTAAGATCATTGTAACTTTGCCTGCGCGTTAATTTCTTGTTGTCATATACAGTCAATGTTCTTCCCATATCTGCAAGCTGTTTTCCAAGTTCATTCAGCCTTAATCTATCAAAAGAGCATTCTCCTTTTGTAAATAAGTAAAAAAATCTCTCGCTTATTTCAAAAGATTCAGAATCTAATTCGCTTTTCTTCAATAATTGTGAAGCATCATCAATTCTAAGATTATCAAGCAGATAGCCAAGATAAAAACCAATTAAAAATATTGCAATAGTTATTATTAATGCTGTAACAAGCATATCCTTCCTGAATTTATTTATCGCCATCTTTCTTTAGCACCTAAAACCTCTAAAATAAAAGCATGTACCCATTGTAAGCTTCTTATTATTGGATAAAGAAACAGATATATAAATGATACTAAATGAAATCTCCACTTTTCATCAACATACCTGTGTGCAATTATGTAAAGATATATCCCTGCTATTAATACAACAAAAAAAGAAAAGAATAATTTAAAATTTATTTCTAAAACTACCTGTTTTATAGTTGGAATTTTAAATAAATCAAAAAAATGAATTTTAAGTATTGAAAGTTTGATAAAAAAATTATATAACCTTATAATCACTTGGTAGCCCATGAAGCCTGCAGAAATAAAAACTACACAAACTGTAAGAAGCTCAAGAGGTAATTGGAATCTTCCCAATAATCCATACCTTTTTCTCATTACCATTCCTTTGTATCTTAATGTATTAACCATAAACCCCCTAAACCATCTAACTCTTTGGAACCATAAGCTTTTCAGGTTATTTGGGACTTTAGTATAATTAACATTTTCCTCGCATAAAAGTATTTGATAATCATTTTTTCTTAATCTTAATGCAATTTCAAAATCCTCTGTTAAATTTCTGTTAAATTTACTGTCAAATCCCCCAAGTTTTCTAATCACTCCGGTTCTAAATAAACTTAATACTCCATGTGTTATATGTAAGGTATTTACATTGCTCATAAGTTTTCTTATAAACGAAGAAAAAATATATTCCAGCCTTTGAATTTTCTCAATTGTATTTCTTGGATTTAATACTTTTATTGGACTTATAACAGCACCAATTTTTTCATTGCTAAAATAAGGAAGCATTAATTTTAAAGATTTCTCACTAGCTAAAGAATCAGCATCAAAAACTCCGAAATAATCGCCTTTGGCAATTTTAAGTGCTGTATTTAGAGCACCCGCCTTACCAGTATTATTTTGTTTTATAACTTTAACATAAGATATTTTTTCCTTTTTCAGGAAATTTTTCAATATCTTTGAAGTATCATCTTTGCTTCCATCATCAACAACAATAATCTCAATTTTGTCTTTAGGATAATCAAGTTGGATAAGAGATTTTACTGTATTGATTATAGTTTTTTCTTCATTCCATGCAGGCACAGCAACCGTAACAAATGGAAATTCCTTCAATTCATTAGATTGGTTCTTTTCAAGCCTGCTGCTTATAATTATCCAAAATATAGATATATATAATGAAACAAAGGATATTATCCATATATAAATTTCAAACATTTTTATCTCCTGTTCAATGGAATATATTGATATATCTCTACATCGCCATTGCTAAACACTTTATTAAAATTCTGTGGGCTGTACCTTAATAAAAATAATAATTCCCTATCTTCATTAGCCCAGAACTTATTTAAAATTTCTTTATCAATCCAGATATATTCTATATTATATTTATTAATAATTGCCAGTGCAACATTCAGGTTGTTTGTTCTGAAAAGTCTCTCTGCATCAAGCGCCCTGGAACTTACTCCAGGTGCATATAAAAAATTTGAATCCATAAAATTCTTTTTATCTGCATAATTAAGGTAAATTCCTCTGCTATAATCAGAGAAAACAACAGTATTGATTTTCTGGCCTTTCAAAAATTTTAATCCATCTGCAAAATCTTTTGTTGGAGTAAATTTAGAAATTCCATCCATATATGCTACTATTGAAAACAATAAGCCGCAGCACAGAATCACGATTGTAAGGTGTTTAAAAATTTCAGATTTCCAGTCTACAAAAAACAAACTGTAAATTCCATAAGAAGCAAAAAAAGCTAATAAAAATACTAATAAAAATATTAAAGCATTGAAATATATTGTTAAAACAGTAAAAATAATCAAAACAGAATAATAAATAAATGTTTTTAAAAGATTATCATTTATATAATATATTCCAATAATTGCCATTAAAAATAAAAATAAACTAAATCCAAAGATACTTCCAAAATCAGAAAATATTATATTAATAATATTATTTATATTAAATTGTATTATACCAAAAATTGTTTCAGGCACACCAATTTTAAATACCTTGAAGAATTGTACAAAAAATATTATAATCCAGGATAGAAAAAATATTAATAAATTAAATTTCTTACCTTTCTTAAAAATTCCATAAATAGAATATATTATTAAGATTAATGTAGAAGAAATAAAACTGAAAAAACCAGTTATTATAAATAAAAATAATGCAATTTTATGTTTTTTATTTAAATGCAGCAATATAGCAAATAGACTTAAAAAAACAACAACACTATATTTAGTTAACGTTGAGAATAGATAAATAAAAGTAGGAGATATAATTAAAATTAAGCTGGCTAATCCGCGGATTTCAAATTTAATTTTAGTAATTATAAAATAAAACAATATAAAACTAAATACACCAAGTAAAATTGGCAATATCCTGGGAATTATTTTAATATTTAGAGATAATAATAAAGGATATCCATATTCTCCAACATAAGGCCTTCCGCCATAACTCATAGAATCTTCTGCAGGAAAAGCCTTATTCTCTTTAATAAATTCTGCAATTTTCAGATTATAATAAGATTCTTCACCATAAAAAAACCCGTCATTATTTCTAAATCGTAAATATTGGGATAAAGATAATAATACTATACACAATATAAGCAAAAGGTAAAAATATTTTTTAGCATTCAACAACATAGAAATTACCCTCCTGTCTAAAACATTTATTGTCTTTCGTATATTTTAAATGTCTTACAAAATAAAATTGTTTCGTATCTTCAGAAAAATAAATTACTTTAATATTATATTTCTTTAGTAATTCTAAAATCTTGGCTTCACTGAATGTAGTGTAAAATACTTCTACATCCTTAAGCCTCTTTACAGGATTAGGAGCTAATAAAAAATTTGTATCAATAAAATTCTTTCTGTTCGCAATTGCAGATATTAAATGCCCTTCCTCAAGATTACCTAAAATTACTTCATTATTATCAACAAATGCAGCCATCTTCTTTATATCATTGATCTTTTCTTCATTAATTGATGTAAAGTTAGATAAAAAAGTATAAGAAGGGATAAAAGAAAAAGCAACAAAGCTGACCAAGAGTAAAAAAGCAATAAAATAGTTTAGATTTGCAAATCTTGTTTTTTTAATATACTCTATTAAGCTTCCCATAGTTAAAGCTGAAAATATACATAAAGCAATTCCTAAGATCATCATTCCAACAGAAATAGTTATCATTCTTAAGGATAACAAAATTAACACACCTAAAGTAAATGCGCTATAAAAATAAACAGGTTTCTTTTTTTGGTTTATTATCCCAAGATATATTCCTACACATCCAAGTACTAAAGGGAGTATCCCAACACCAATAAGCAAACCTGAAACAGATAAGGGTTGATACTGATCTGCTAAGACATTTAAAGGAATATTTTGTCCAATAATATTAATTCCATATTCAAAAAATGCTTTTTTATAAATAATAAAACTAATTAAAAGAATAGCCAGGATAGAAAATAAAAATGCCTCTTTTTTTAATTTAGTAGGAACCAAAGCTCCGCCACTTAGTAAGAGAAAATAAACCAAAATTGTTATAACAAATACAATGGCAATTGGATGTACTAAAGGAAGTAAAAAAGAAGATAAAATAAAAGCCCACATATAAAATTTATTTTCTAGTCTTAATGAAGAATATAACATCAACAACAAGATAGGAAGAGCGAGTGAATAAGGAGATATAACATTCAATGTATCTTTTAAAAATATAGGAATAAATCCTGATAATAGTGCAGCAAATAAAGAAGCATATTCATTACCATTCACATCTTTAGCCATAAAATAGATTATAAAGACAATAGAGGAAAGAAATAATTCTGGTAAGATTTTAAGCATGACAACAGAGCCAAGACTAAACAAAGACATAAAAACATAAAATAAAGGCGGATAAATTAATAATCTGCCACCATAACTTAAATCATCATAAAACATTAAAGATTTATTTTCTAACAAATGATTTACATACCTTAGATTAAAATAAGCTTCACCACTGCTAAAGTGTTCAGTACCAAAAGTAAAATATAAACGAAATGCAAAAGTTATAAAAAAAATTAGCAATAACAAATGCCAGCTTTTAATTTGAAGTTTCATCTTGTGTTACAACCTTTGTTTCATTATTAATCTCATTTTCTGGTAAACTATTCTTAGGAGCATCTTGCAATTTGCTTCTTAACTGATCTTCGACCACATCAAAATAATCATAAAATTTGTTTGTTAATTTTAAAATTTTAGTTCTGCCTGTAGGCTCGCTTACAACAAAATCAAGTTCTTTTAAAACTTTAATATGATCATAAGCCCCATTTCCCCTTATTTTTATTATTTCACTTTGCAGTGCAGGATTTTTATAAGCAATCACAGCTAAGGTTTCTTGCGTCGGCCTATCTAATTCGCTGTCTGTTAGTAAACTTTCTGTTAAATAAAGATATTCTTTTCTGATATTCAACTTAAATTTAGAACCCTGTTCAATAATTTGTAAAGCAGAATTTTTATCTTCATAATCTCGTTTAAGCGATAATAGCGCTTCTTTAGCATAACCAATGCTGCCAATACCACACATTTTAGCCATTTCTTCAATATCTAAAAATCTTCCAGTTGTGAATAAGACAGCTTCTATTTTATTTTTATCATCCTGCATATATTGTTTAAGAATACTTAATTTAAAAGCTTTACTGCCACAAAACTAATTTAAGAAATTAAAGAAGAAAACATAGGATAACAAATCACATAAACTCTTTTAGTTGAAAATAAGGTTTGCTGTTGACTACAAAAATTATTTACTCAATTTTATAGCCAATTATAACATTCCTTTGTGTATAATTAATATTATAATAACTTATTTCAGTCAAAGTATAATTATAAAGAGAGAAGGAATAGGGTGTTAATTTTAAGGTTTTTTTATTATTTTCAATAGGTATATTAATAACCTCATTTCTCGAAAGCAATACTTGATAATTTATAGTGCCATTAACTAATTTGCCAGCTGTATTATTTATATTAAACTTAATCTTTTCTGATAATGCACTATAGGAACCAATATTATCTAATCTAACTATATAACTATCTCTAGGACTGCCATGTGAAGCATCCCAATTAGTTTCCAAAGTAATATAAAATAAATTTTGCATTGGGTTACCAACATTTTTAATATCATTATAGAAAAAAAGCATTCTATCACGATTAACAACCCAATAACCTGGATAAATAAAATTAACTGGAACTAAACTCCAATACGATACACAATTAGAGCACCTATTGGGATTTGTTTGTAAATTTGTTGAAGTGCCACCTACATTTCTGTTGACTGTTGAAACATTAGCAATCTTTGGCTTATCAACACATTTATTATTGGAGCAAATTTGAGACGGATTGCAATTAGAATTGGAATTACACTCTTTGCTTATTTTTTCTTTATATCCAAAGAATTTACCAAATGAAAAATACCCTGTTGTTTGATTGCTGAATACCGTTGCAAACATGATAGTGCTTAGCACAATTAAAAGAATCAATCCAAATATCTCCTTCCTCATAAAATCCTAACGTTCTTTTTATATATATATATATATCGTAACTACCAACTAAGAATTACAATTCAATAGAATATCTAAGTATTGCAGAAACACCACCAAGCTCTTTTATCTGTACCCCTTCTTTTGTTTCAGTGCTTATAATATACACAGCAGTATTCATAGTATTTGCTTTTTCTTCAAATTCTTCTATTCTTGAAAAATCTTCAGACAATAATAATTTATCAACAGCACCATACTCAAGTGCTCGCATAACATCATTAGGACCATAAATTGCTTTTTCAGAATTAGTTGCAAGCATTCCAAAAAATTCATTAACTAAATTTTTCTCTTTCATAATTTCAGCTTCTGCCAAAGCATCTTGGGATTTTTCAACTAATTCATGTAGGCCCTGTTCATCAGTATAAGCTATATCTTTAATCGCTACAATTTTTTTCTTTAATTCATTATGTAAATGTGGACCATTAACAAAAGTTTCTTTAGTTGGTCCTGGTCCTCCAATCAAAATTCCCTTCAGATCCTTGCCAACAGCAGCAAATTCAACATTAGCAACTTCTGCTATTCTTTTATAAAATTCATTTGCAGCTTCTTCTCTTAATCTTGCATACCTGGCTTGACTATTATGAACTAAAATTCCGTTAGCTATAAAGTTCTCATTTTCTACACCAATATCAATTAATTCAAAATTGCCTTCAATTTGTTCAATTTGACCAATTTTTGTGGGCAATAATGGATAATCTACAATTCTTTTCAATTGTTCATAAAGTTGAGGTTCATCTGTAAATTTATTTAAAAAAGTGGTAAAGAATGTGTTTTTACTCATTCCTCGTTTATCGCAAAGAAACATTGAAGCTGATTTAAAATCTTGTTTTAAGTAGCCAAAACTTTCAAGTAAAGATCTAATACTTCTTCCAGACCATGCAATTTGTCTTGTATTAGATTTATAACTCCTAACTTCTATTAAATTGTTCAACTTTTTAGTTTTATCATCAGCCATAAAACCAATAAACTTTCTAAAATTAATTAAAGATTCTTTATCAGTTATCCTAATAGACCATTTACCTCTTCCGGCATAACAAAATGAAGCGACTATACCAAACCTAAGTAGCATTAAATGCATTTGCCCTACTAATTGTTTATTTTTCATGGTTATTGCTGCTTCATCATCATCCACAAAACCTTCAGCATCAAATAAACCTTTAAGGAAAGAAGCAGCAACATCATTATTTGAAATCATTATCTTTAAAGGAACAGATGAAGTTTCACAATATTTCTTTTCAGGGAATTGTGATTTTATAAATCTAACAACATTTCTGCTATTTATCCTAACTTCATAATAATTTTTATCTTTCCTATATCTAAAAGTGGATTTCTTACCAAATAAATTAAATATAAGCTCTGAATAAAATCGAGCGACTTGCTCTCTTTGTTCAACAAGTTCAATTCTATCATCTTTATCATAAGAACCATCACCTATAATATACCCAACAAATCGAGCCAAATCAGATGTTAAAACTGAAGGTAATTTTGTACTACCATCACTCAAATAATCGAAATATTGTAACATTCCATTTATCTCCATATTCTCAGGAGTTAATAAAAAATCACCAACTTTAAGTTCTGAGGCAATTTTTTCTTTCACAGAATTACCTTCAATAACAAAGAATATATGATTCGATGAAGATTTTATTTCTAAATAAGGTGCTCTTGTAGTAATTTTGAATAATTTAGTATGTTTAGTCATAGTTTTCTCAATTATTTTAGAATCAATAAATTTAGTTTGGTTATTATCAAAGCTCTTTAAAACCCAAGATTCAGAAGACTCACCTATTTTACTTACCACACCATTAGCTTGATAAATTAATGTTTCAGGATCTAAACACCAGCCACCAACTTTAACCTTTCCAGGAACAGAACTAGAAAAATCTCTAATCACTTGTATGCTTTTTCCTTTAAGTAAACCAATAGTTGATTCTCTATTATCTAAAACAAGCAGACCATAGACTTCATTTATCAGCATCATTCCTTCTAAAGGTTCTAGAACAAAAATATGGTCACAACGATATAATCTTATAGTAACAGGAACAGGCGGTTCAATACTCCAGACTTTAATATCCTGTTTTCCTTCCTGGCTTGCAATATTTCCAGAAAAAGCAGCCAGACCATTTTCAGGAGTTTTTCCATATACTCTTAAATGTCTTATTATTCTCTCTAAAGCATCCTGTACATTTAATCTATTTGTTTTATCCTTAATATTTGATGCAGTTCCCTGTTCTTGTGCTAAATGTTGTATTATCTTATTCAGATCATATCCAGAAGGAATATAAACTGAAACAAATTCAGTATGCCTTCCTCTATACTGTTTTAATTCATTTACAAATTTTCTTAATTTATATTGTTGTTTTGTGTCTAACATATTATTTTGCTGAAAATGAAGTATTATAAAGTTTTGGTGTATAAAATGTCAAGAATTTATCAAAAATCAAATGAGAATAATCTAAAATATAAGGACAAAAATAGATAAAGAACTAAAACAGTAATCACAAGACTGATGAGCCAGATTAATATTGCTTTTCCTATGCTTAAGGATTTTCCAAAATATTTCAAACTAAGAACAGTCAATACACAATTAATTAAAGCAAACAAGAGATATAATAAAAGTAATTTGATTGTTATAATTTAAGACGCCCCAAAAAGACCACTAAAAATAGGCAAACTTAAAAGACCAGTAATTATTGTAACTAGTAAACTGACAGAAATATAGTTCCAATAACCAACTTTCTGAACTTTAAAAATTTTGCTGGCGAAAAACAAAGCAGACCCAAATAAGAAAACTATAACAGCAAAAGGAATTACAAAAATTAACAAATCCATAACCATATAAAAAACAAACATTTTTAATATTATATACATTTCTTTTAATTTTATAGTAACTATCTTCTTAATAATCAAAAACTTATATACTAGAATTCTATTTTTAATTCTTTACCATATTTAACATTTTTTATTTTATGAGTCAATATTATATCCTTCTCTATTATTTTTAAATTTTCAGGCACAACTGCAGTTTTTACTTCAGCGTTTAATGGTTTTCCATTTGTTTTTTTATAGCTCCACATAGTACTATTAAAGTCAATTATCTCTTGGGTTGTTATTCTTATTTTTTCTACTAAAGTTTCTTTTGGGAATTCTTCTAAGTGGATATCTTTGTTTAATAACTCTTTGTATAATTTATAAGTAATTAAAGGAATTACTGGAGCCAATAACTTAAGTAAAGTTTCTAAACAGTAATATAATGCATATATTGCCCCATTTTGTTCTTCTTTGCTAAATTTATTATCTTGATTATAAGCTCTGGATTTCACAAGTTCTACATAATGGCTGGAAAAAGTTTCCCAAATAAAAGTTTTTATTTTAACTACAGGATTATGGAAGTCATATTTTTCATATCCATAATTTGTTTCTTTTATTAGTAAATTAATTTCATTAATAATCCAATTATCTAATTCATTTAATTTGTAAGTTTTTGATTTTTCAAAATTGGATATAAATCTTGCAATATTCCATAATTTCATTAAAGTCTTTCCTGCCCCATCTATCCTTTCTAAGCTGCATCTAAAATCTCCTTTAACCAGATTACCCTCAACTACAGCCCACAACCTAAAAGGTTCTGCACCATATTTATCTAAGATTATTTTAGGATCAATGCTATTGCCTAAACTTTTACTCAATTTCTTGCCACTGTCATCTGTTATGTGATAGTTTATCCATACATCTTTAAATACACATTTCCCAGTTAAATGATAACACTTCAATAATGTATAATATAACCAAGTACGGATAATTTCTTTGCCTTGAGGTCTCAAAGTTGCAGGAAAAGCTTTCTTAAAGAATTCCAGGTCTTTACCATAGTGCAATATATACAAAGGACTTATACTTGAATCAAACCAAGTATCAAAAACTCTTTCTTCTCCTCTAAATTCTTTATTGCCGCATTTTTCACATTTTTGTATATTAGGTTTTTCCTTCCATGGTTTGTAATATTTGCCTTTTTCTGGAACAAAAACCCAATTACATTTAGTACAATACCATAGAGGTATTTCTGTTGCATAAAACCTTCTTCTAGATACAGGCCAGTCAATATTTATTGAGTTAATCCAGTCAACTAATATTTGTCTGCTAGATTCATCATAAAAATTTACTTCTTTCTGCAACTCTAATATTTTATCTTTAAACTCTACTTGTTTTACATAAAGTTCAGGCATTGAAATAAATTCTATCTGATCTTTGCTTCTTTCGCATATTGGCACACTGTGCATTAATTTTTCTTGTTTTTCCAATAGCTTCTCTTGTTGTATTAAATCTATTATTTTCTTTCTTGCTTCCTTAGTTTTAAGCCCTTTTAATATTCCAGCATTTTCATTCATTCTACCATCTATGCCAACTGCCATTCGAGGCTCTATGTTCATCTCCCTAAGAAATCTAACTGCATCTTGATCACCTGCACTTTTACTCATGAAAACTAAACCAGTACCAAAATTTGGGTCTGCAGATGGATGTTCTATGATTTTTACTTCAATATTAAAAATAGGGGTTATTGCAGTTTTGCCTTTCAGATATTTATACCTATCATCTTTAGGATTATAAATTATTAATGCGGCAGTGCATAATAACTCAGGCCTTGTAGTTGCTATTATAATATATTCATTAGTGTTCTTTATCTTAAATTTTACATGATTTAAATCTGTTTCAACATTTTCTCTTAAAACCTCTGAATCTGCTAATGTTGTTCTGCATCCAGGACACCAATTATTTATTCTGCTATCTTCATATATCAATCCTTTTTTCCACATATCTATAAAAGTACCTTGCGTTAATTTTCTATATTCATCAGAATCTGTAAAATATACACTTCCAATTTCTTCTCCAGGAATCCAGGAATTAAAACTTATACCGCATCTTAAGAAAGTTTCAGTTGACTCTAAACTTGAAGATTCAAGTATAGACTTACACATTTCTACAAATTTTTCTCTTTCTATTTGATGCCCTTTGATATTATAGTTCTTTTCAGCAGCCATTTCTATAGGCAAACCATTTCTATCTAACCCCAAAGGAAATAAAACTTCATATCCTGTCATTCTTTTATATCTTGCAAACATATCCATTAATGCATAAGTTGTAGCATGTCCTATGTGTACAGGAGTATTCACATATGGTGGGGGTGTATCAATAGAATAAATTTTTTTCTTAGAATTTTTGTTAAAGGAATAAACTTTTGATTTCTTCCAGCTTTCATAAATATCTCTCTCAAATTCCTTTGTCCATTTATTATTCTTAATTTGAGTTTCTGGCATAAAATGTTGTCAAATAGAATTTATTTAAAGTTATCTCTTAGCAGAATATATTACTTATTATAGTAAAGCCATGTAAAGGTCATGTATTTTTATTTAAGACAGTTTAAATATTAAATATAGAAAAAATCTTCATAACTAATTAATTCAAAAGGTTTAATAATCTTAATAAAACACAAATTTTCTATGGGCCTGTAGCTCAGCCTGGAAGATGATTAATCTTGGCTATGGAGAGCACACGACTGAAGATTTTATATCAGATATCGTGTGGTCGTGAGAGAGCCATTGTGGCTTCACGAATTCAAATCTCACCGGGCCCATTTTTTTTATATTTTTAATATTACAAGTACCAACCAATTGTAAAAATTCATTTGCACTTCTGTAACCATTAACTTCCAACCTAAATTTAATATAAATTTTGTTAGTTCTTTCATCAAAAACTTGTTCTCTACAAAAAACACAAGGAATTCTATTAGACTCTAACCAAATTTTTACTAATTTGAGAAGTCCTCCATCCTTTAAACCAATACTTATAACTGGATAAAATTTACCACTACGATTTTTTAATGCAAGACAACCATCAGTATCAAAAAGACCACGAACAAAAGAGGCCACAAATAGGGGGGTTTCCCAAATCCATGAAAGAACTTTAATCAAAGAATCAATTTTTTCATAACCAATATTTTTTAAAAAATAGAATACAGCTTTTGATCTTTTCAATAAGTAAATGGTATTATCGCTTTTAGAAAGAAAATCCTTCATATTAAGATTGAAAAGCTGTTTAACTAAACTCTTAGTATGCATAAAATATGCAAATTCATCAAAGGCATTAGCGTAAATTTGTATACGGTAATCTTTAGTTTCTTCAGCGTCAGAAGCAATAGAACCATCACCTGCAATAATTCCTATTAACTCACATAGCTGAAGAGTTGGTCTTTGTGGTAAAATTATCCCATCCCTTATATCCTTCCAACTCTTAAAATCAGATTTTAAGTTAAAATCCATAGGACAATAAAGAAATTTTTATTTATAAATTTTAGGTGCACACATGTCCAGTGCCAACTTTAATCCAAAATTAAGCAACAACTTTTATGGAAATTGTATCTTGTATTCCTTCTCCTAAACCAGAAGCAACAATTTTACATACTTTATTTCCAATAGTGCCATCATCTTTGCTTTCAATTCTTAAGTTTAAAGTTCTAAATTCTCCTGAAGGAAGCGGATGATCATCAGATTCGTCACTTTCAGTTTCTTCAAATAAACAAATTAAATCATCATCTTTAGATTTGGTACTAACAGTTAATTTAGCATTAATATTTTTCTCTTTAAAATTCGCAATTGTTACAGAAACAATCTTAGTATTTCCTTTTTCTAAATCTATCCTTTCAGGAGAAATAGTTAATTCTTTAGATATCTGAGAAAAATCACTTATCTTCCCTTCAGCTCTTTCAAAAGCACCTTCTGCTAATTCTGTAGTTTTTTTAAAAATAAATTGTACAAATACTAATCCTAAAATTAATAATGTAACACCGAGAACTATAACAATAATAGTAGTCATCGACATTTCAATGGCACCTTTCTTATTATCCATTATCTGCCCTCTTTTCATTATAGAATTAACAAATCATTTTCTATATAAATGTTTCCGAATCAAAGAGAAATATATTAACTGAAATTATACTAGCATATATTTAGTCATATACTCAGCAGAATCTTTTGCTCCATAAATCTCAACATCCAATTTTTTATAAAATGTAATTGGATTCTTTCCCAGACTAGCTAAAGCAAAAAACATAGCAGGAAGTATTGTGCCTAAATCTTTTGTATAAAAATCAGAAGGGTTTTGCCCATGAAATTCAGCTAAAATATCTCCTTCAACATTTCCATTTTCTCTAATATAAGAAAGAGCAGCCCATGCTAAATGATTACCGTGTAAAATATGCATCATTTCTGGACTATTCAAATTTTCAAAACTGACTGTTAGAAGATTTAAAACATCTCTTTCAGAATAATTAACATTTGATTTGACTCCAGCCAAATAACTGCTTATTGATTTGGGTACAGAAAGCGCTGCAAGTTCATTGCTAACTTTTGTTAAATGTTGTAAATCCTCATAAGGTTTAAAATTTATATTATACACCTTATCTTTATCTCTTGATTTTGCAGGAATGCCAAGTTGTTCTCTGGATTTTTCAGATAAATCAGAAACTAAAACAAAAGATTCTTCTCCAGTAAATCTATAATTTGTTGCGTTTTCAAATGGCCTACCAAAGAGAGAAATTAATTCCAAGGTTTGTCCAGTAGGAATAATACCTCTAAAAGGAGAATCATTTGGAGATTTTAATTGATCATTCATACCTGCACACCATATATTATGAGTTGCAGAAGCAGGAATCTTAATGTTTTTCATTAAAAATTCATAAAACAATCTCCCAGTAGAAGGAGCACTACTAACTTTTCTTACAGGATAATTTCTAACCATTGAAAAGAGATTTTAAAAAAAGATTTAAAACTTGCGATACTTAATTTTAAGTTATTGCATTATTGAAAATTCTAAAAGTCATCACCTAAATCTAAATCTTCTTCTAAGTTATTAAGACTTGGATCTTCTAAATCAGAATTGAGTTTATCTAATTCAGCAACATCTTTGTCTAATACATTTTCAGTCTCCAAATTATTAGTAGAGTCATCAATATTCTGATTTTCTACAGTTCCATCTAATCGATTTTGGCATCCAATTAAGCCTGATAAAAATATACTAAATAAAAATAAATAAAAAATTTTTCTCATTTACATCACCGCCCTATTATATCACATACCAATATGACGCACTATATTCTTTTTATTTCTTTCTAAGCTGTTAATGACTCAGCAGTTACTTCCTTAAGCACTTTCTGTCCTTCATTCAGGTTTTTAATTTCTTTAACTAATTCTTTTAAAGTTGAATGCGCCAGCTTCAAATGCTCCTTAGATTTCTTCATTAGTTCCTGAACCTCACTAGGCGAAGAACTTGCTTCAATTTTAGCTTTAGCTTCTTTATGTAATTTTTTAGCATCCTCTATGTGGGTATTGAATTCATTAATTTTAACTTCTACATTCGTAGTGTTTAAGCCTTTTTCTTCCAATTTAGCTAAAACTTTATCAAGCCTTGTTTTTAAATGTTCAGATTTAACTAAAATGCCAGCAAACCTATCAGAGAAATTATGCCACATTGCAGATTTATTATGCATTTTCACTTCTCCCAATCCCACCCTAAGTTCTTTAGCCAGTCTTTTAACATCTTCTTTACTTGGATTTTCTCCTAAATTTTCAATTTCAGTTCTAATTTCTTGTAATTTAGTAATCCTTGCATCAATTTTTGTAATTAATTCTTTTTTAGCTTCAGTTTCAGAACCATTAGATGATATTTTTTCCTTAAGTTTTTCTAAATGTTCTATCATTCTGTCTGCAGCATTTAATAAGAATACAGCAGAATTTTCTTTATATTCCTGCTTTAATTTACTGCAAGTTTCATCCAATTTTCCCCTGCAAACAACCAATTTTTCTTTATTATCCTTAAGTTTCATTCTCGATTCTTCAAGATTAGCTTTAAATCTCTCTCTTCTTTCATCCATAATTTTTAATCTTTCTTCTTTTGTTTCAGCATTTTTTATTCTATCTTTAAATTGCTGAATATCTTCCCTTCTCTTCATTGCATATTCTCTTAGTTCCATTTTATTCAATTTACCAGCCCTTTCACTATCTTTAATATCTTCTTTGTTTTCTTCTGCCATAACACCCAAAGGTATTAAGCTAAATAACAAAACTCCCATAAACAATATTGCAATTAATTTTTTCATTTTTCAAAGCCTCCAAAGAATCTAAGTTAAATCTTATTTATAAACATACTTTCCTAATAAAAATAAATAAGGAAAATTTAGCCTTCTAAAGCTTTATAAACCTTTAAATTGCCTCAGATAACTTTATAGAATCAATCAATGAAGTATTAATGCTTTTTTGAACATCTGTTGTTTATTGATAGTAAACTCACAACATGTCTAAAATTCTATGTGTTTTGCTATAACAAAATTTTTATTAAGTAAGAAATTAAAATTATAGCTATGAAGTTTAAAATATTAATATTATTCTTATTAATCTTCTCAAACATAGTTAACGCTTCAATAATTAAAGGAACAATTTATGACTTTTCTTTAGAGCCAATAAAAAATGCATTAATTGAAGTAAACTCTGTGCCACCACAAAAATTCCTAACTAGGACAGGAGAATATTCTTTTCAGCTTTCTTCAGGTGTTTATAATTTAACAGCAAAATCATTGGACAACACAATATTAGTGCAGGAATTAATAGAAATAAAAGAAGAGGGGATTTATAATATAGATTTATTCGCATTTCCAGAATTAGAAGAAAATGAAGGCCTTGTTGATTTAGAAGAAGATATAAGTTCTATAGAAAAAGAAAATTCAGATAATTTAATATTGATAATCCCATTAATTCTAACAATAATTATCATTGCTTTGATATTCTACAAAATAACAAGAAAGAAAAAGAAAATAGAACCTGTATCAAATGCAATTGAAAGCGACTTAACAAACAAGGTTTTAGAAATAATTAAGAATTCAGATGGAAGGACAACACAAAAAGAAATAAGGAAAAAACTTCCGTACTCAGAAGCTAAGATATCATTGATTATAACAGAATTAGAATCTAAAAATAAAATAGAGAAAATAAAAAAAGGAAGAGGAAACATTATAATTCTAAAAAAATAATTAACCTTCTTCTGAATCACTGGCATTTTCCATTAAAAATTTATCAAGTGAAGAATCTGTTGTTAGCTAAGTTATTCAATTTAATCACCAGAATTATTAGCGGACCTCATATGATACTCTTCTAAATTAAATTTAGCCTCTTTGAGTCTGGAAAATGCATTATCTAAATGGTTAAATAATAAAGTTTTATTTTGCGGAGCAGGAAATCCTCTGCTTGTTCTTTTTTCACTCCACATCTCAACTTTTAAAATGTTATAAACATCTTCAGGAACTTTTTCTTCAGTATTTTCTTCTACTCTTTCAGGGCTGTTAGGGCTATAATAAACAACTTTCCCTTTTTGCTGTTCAGTTGGAATATTAGAAGGTTGCACTTGTTCTATTTTTATTACTTTAGTCCAGTCATTAATTAAATTTGATAAATCTCTTAGGTTTTTAATGCTTGAAACAGAATCCATTGAATTCCCCAACCTACCATCAACAAAATCAATGCTTTTCTGCAGCCATGCCTTTACTAAAGTTACTTTTCCATAAACACTTTCACTGTACAATTGTTCATGTCTTCTTGCAGGCCTGAAATCTTTTACACCCTCTAAAAAATTGCTAAGGGCATCATGTGCATGTTTTAAACTATTCTTAGTATTAACTAAATAAACTGTTGAGTCTATTTCTTCAGTTTTTTTATTCCCAGAGAATGTTTGTTTTAATCCAGATAAAAAGCCCATAGAAATAAAAGCCAAGCTTTATTTAAATAAATTTCTATACAACAAAATGAAGTTAAGTTTATAACTAAACGATTATAAATAACAAAAAGAGAAGATAAATAATGGAAAAAAAGGTTATTTTTACAATTTTTCTGTATGATTCAAGTAGAAAATATACAAATAATTTGCAATCCGAAGATGAAAAATATGTAATAAGGCCTGAAAAAATAAATTTATATGAAAAAAAGAATTTAAATCAATTTAGACCCACATTGTTTATAACTTTAAAAGAAAATAAATTCATATGTGAAGCAATAAATAAGAATAAAAATTTATACTTATTCATTTCAAAAGTAAATTTAGGAGATTCTATAACAAATAGCAGATTATTGATAAATAACCAATTTAAATTAGAACTGTCACCTGAAGAAGAAGGATTTGTTTATGTACAATATTTCAATACTGCAAATGTAATCTATAATACTTTATTATTTAGTTTTAGATTATATATTAGAAAAAAAGAATTAAACAAATTTATGTAATGAAATTTTTATTATGCTTTGTTTTGAAATCTTCTGCAACTAAACCAAGAATACCCCCAATTACCCCAAAAATCGTTCCAGTTCCAAGTACGCTGAATATAATTACAATTATAGACCATTTTTTCCTTTTTTCAGAATTCTTCATTTTTTGTGATGCAACTATAACTAATGTATTCCCAACCAGCATATACAAAGTCCAAAATATAAAAATTACAACACCGACTTCATGTTCTTGATAAGTCAACCCAGAAATATTTACTGTAAATAACAATACAATTAATATTATTGCAACAATTATGGCAATCAACATCTCAATTATTCCACCAATTAATGTAAGGATTGATGCAATTTTTACTATATTCATATATCAATTAAGCTTTAGATTTATTTTAAGTTTTCGTTTTACAGCTTCAAAAAAATTTTGCAAAACGTATCTCAAGCTTACTATCCATATAAGTAGGAGACCAATTCAAGAACAAGCTTAACTCAGGGCCCCAGATACGAACGACGGCAACCCTTTCTAAACCTAAATCATTATATAAACAAAATTCTCCACTTTCTTTAGTAACTTTTGGATATCCAAATTCATTAAGATCAGAACTATCAAAATAACCACTTCGCGGAAGTTGTTCTAAATTTCTATAAGACTTTCCTATTTTCAATTTCCTTCTATTAAAAATTTCATCTTCCATTAATTCTGCATATTTTTCAACCATTTCATATAAAGTTTTTTTTGCTTGTGAATTTGATTCTTTTTTTAATGAAGGAATAATTAGTTGATACATCAATGCTTCTGTTAATAATTTTCCACCTAAATGATTAATTAATTTCCTTCCTTGTTCCCAGTTTATGTAATTAACTTCTTGATTTGGCGAGTATATATCAGTAATTATTCCAGAGGCATTACAAGCATCTCTTACCTTATCATCCATTCTTAATAATTTAGCTGCAACAAATAAATTAGGTGTTTTATCTAAATCAACATAACCTGCTTCTTTTAGGAATTCAATATATTCGGGAGATAATACTTCTCTTATTTCTTCTTCTGCAAATTCATATCCAATATTAAATTGACCTTGTGCTTCGATCTCCATATTTTGTGCTTTGATTTTCATAAAAATATGCAAAGATATAAGATTATAAAACTTTCTATTGTTATTACTTTAGAGTTAGATAAATAATTATGGAAACCTTTTTAAACAAAACAAAAACACCAAATAAAAGAGTTTTTAACTCGAGTCATTAACAGACTCACTTGTTCCGCAAGGAATACAAAAGAAAATGGCAAATATATTTGATGCAGATTTGCAAAAATCAATAGAAAAACTTAGTACTAGTTTACAATCCCTGATTAAAGCTCCTGAATGGACTAAATTTGTAAAAACTGGCACAGCAAAAGAAAGACCGCCAGCAAGAGAAGATTGGTATTATGTAAGAGCTGCAGCAGTATTAATTACAGTTTTCAAAAGAGGACCAATTGGCGTTCAAAAATTAAGAGTTAAATATGGAAGTAAAAAAAGAAGAGGGCATAGTCCTCCAAGATTTGCAATGGCTTCAGGAAAAATAATTAGATCAATATTACAACAATTAGAAAAAGCAGAATTAGTTGCTTTCAAAAAAGATGATGTTCATAAAGGAAGGATAATAACTTCAAAAGGAAAATCAATAATAGATAAAAATTCAGTATTAATAAAAAATGAATCAGACAAATGAGAATGATTCACAGGAGCGTATAAAACTACAAGAGCAGATAAATGCATTGGAAACTTTCGTCAAGCAGCATTTAGATAATGAAGCAATAACAAGGCTTGGTAACATTAAAAGTGTAGATCAAGGGAAAGCCTTGCAGATTATTGTGCTGCTTTCAAAAATAATACAGGAAAATAAAATTGATATAATAAGTGACGAACAATTCAAGCAAATTTTAAAACAGCTTGATTCAGAAAAAAGAGAAACAAAAATAGTGAGGAAATAACAATATACAAATGTCGAAAAACAATTAACATGGCACGTAACAAACCGAAAGCAAAAAAATTGCGTCTCGCAAAAGCAGGAAAGCGAACAAGATGGGCTCCTATTTGGGTAGTTCCAAAAATAAACAAGGGAATGAAAAAAGTACATCCAATGCGTTATACAAAATCAAAGAGAAGCTGGAGAAGAACAAAATTAAAGCTATAAAATGGAAGAAAAATTATTCATAATCAATTTAAGAAGAGAATTTAATAAAGCACAGAATTATAAAAGAAGTAAAAAGGCAATTACTGCTCTTAAAGAATATATTTCAAGGCATATGAAAGTTTCGATTAATAATGTTAAAATTGGAAAAAATTTAAATTTAAAAATTTGGGAAAGAGGAAGAAAAAATCCCCCGGCAAAAGTAAAAGTTAAATCTGCTATAAACGATAACAAAGCTTATGTTGAACTTCCAGAGTTTCCATTATTTGAAGAAGTTAAAATAGAAGGGAAAAAAGAATCAAAGCCTATTGATATAAAAGCAGCTACTGTTAAAGAAGATAAGAAAGTTACAGAAATTAAAGATGAAAAAAAGAAAGAGGATCTTAAAGCTTTAGAAAAAGAAGAAGTTCACGAACAAAAAAAAGAACATCATCATGAACATATAGAAACTCCTCAAAAAGCAGTAAAAGAGGAAGATAAAATAAATGAAGCTAAAGCCAAAAGAGGAAGAGTTGTAGGAAGCACAGGTAAAAAACAAGCTAAAGAAGCAAAACCTTAATTTCACTTTTCAATCTTTTCAGCAATTATTTGTATTAAGCCAGAAGAAGTATTAGAATATGTCTGCATACACGAACTTGCTCATTTAAAGGAATTTAACCATTCAGAAAAGTTTTGGGAAATAGTTGAAATGACAATGCCTGATTACAGAGAAAAAGAAAACTGCGGAGCTTGCAAATTTTAGTTATTTTTATAAATTCTGCTAATAACCTGAATTTATGGAAAATAAATTACTATTTGAACAAATAGAAAGAAAAGTATTGGTAAAAAAAGAGTCTGTTACAGATGTTAAATATGGAAAAAAACCAGAAGAGAGAGCTATAGAAGAATTGCTCAATAACGGAGTTATTTGCCTGAATAAGCCTCAGGGACCATCCTCGCATCAGGTAGCAGATTATATAAAGCAAATATTTAATGTAGAAAAAGTTGGACACGGTGGGACTCTAGAGAATTAAATTAATATTTAATTCAGAGCTATCCCAATGTTTATGGTGTTTTACCAATATCATTAGATAAATCTACAAGAATAATGGATGCTTTATTAAAAGCAGGAAAAGAATATGTTTGTATAATGCACCTGCATGCAGAAATACCAATATCAAAAATACATAAAGCTTCAAAAGAATTTATAGGAAAAATAACACAATTACCACCAGTAAAATCTGCAGTTAAAAGACAATTAAGAGAAAGAGAAATTTATTATTTAGAAATATTAGAAATAAAAGAAAAAGATGTTTTATTCATTGTAGGTTGTCAAGCAGGAACATATATAAGAACTCTCTGTGTTAACTGGGGTCGTGCTCTTGGAACAAATGCGCACATGGCAGAATTAGTTAGGACAAAAGCAGGACCTTTTAAAGAAAGTGAGTGGTATTCATTGCACGATTTAAAAGATGCCTACGAATTATACAAAACAGAAAACAATGATTCATTATTAAAAAAGATAATTAAACCAACAGAATTTGGAATTAGTCACCTACCTAAAATTTGGATTACAGATAATGCAGTTGATACTGTTTGTCATGGTGCAAACTTAAACATTCCAGGAATAACAAAATTAGAATCAGAAATAAAGAAAGGGGACAATATAGCTATAATGACAATTAAAAATGAATTAGTTGGTTTAGGAATATCAGAATTATCAACAGAAGAGATTATGAATCAAAATAAAGGGTTGGCTGTAAAAACAACAAAAGTCTTTATGGAAGCAGAAACTTATCCTCATTATAACAGGCCGCATTATAGTCAGCCAGCAAGGAATAATTAAATTTTTTGAATGTTTGTTATTAACTGAAAATAAATCATTTTTAATCTAAGAATGTAAGCTTATTATAAATTTTATTCTTTCAACACAACAATATTAGTCATGCCTCTTCTTTTCCTTTCTACAATGTCTCTTCCCTCAAGCCTGTCAATTATTCTTGTCATCTTAGCCTTGCCAAAGCCAGTTTTTTCAATTAAATCAGCTTGGAAAATTGCTTTATTTTTTTGTATTAGTGCAAGAACATGTTTTTCTTCAGAATTTAAATCACTAAAGTTTATTTTCTTTTTTTGATCTTTTTTTTCTACTGTTCTTGTTTTAAATATAATTTCTTTTTGAGGCTTGGAAAATATTAAAACCAAAGCTACAATTACAAGTAAGCCCACAATACTTAAGGCAATATACGTTTGTTGATTAACAGCTTTATTAACTATTGGACAAACTGAAACATGTTCAGGCATTCCGCAAAAAGTATTAATAACTTCCTTCAAAGCAGAATTAAACATAAAGATAACAATTGTAACTAAAATTGAAATACTAAATAATAAATAACCCACATATTTGTTTTCCATAAAAAATAAAGCATATTTCCAATTTAAGAAGTTTTTGAATCTGAAACTAGTTTCATAAAAGCCTTTTTATATTGAATCATAATCCTAAATATATGGTAAAAGAATTTATCAAATCACTCTCAAATGAGCAAGTTGAAGGAGAAATAATTAAAACTATTTTTGTTTCTCTTATCACTTCATTTATCATATTGGCAATATTCTATTTTTTTAAGTTAAGATATATAGAGAATTTCATCCCAAAATATGGATTTTTTCTATTCTTAGCCATTTTAAGCTATGCAATAATCCTTCCTTCAACAAGGCAGGTAAGAGCATATAAAGAATTAGCCTGTATGAGCGGTATGATGGTTGGAATGACAATAGGAATGATTGCAGGATTATTATCGGGATTTTATATTGGTGCAACTAATGGCATGTTCTATGGAAGTATTTTTGGAATATCAATAGGTATGTTTTTTGGAATTTGGAACGGCAAATGTTGTGGCATTATGGGAATAATGGAAGGAATGATGGCTGGATTTATGGGTGGATTAATGGGTGCAATGACTGCTATAATGATGTTTAATGATAACTTAAAAGCAGCTGCAATTGTAATTTTTATTGTATCTACATTTATAATGTTTGGATTAAAATTCATGATTTACAAGGAAACAAGAGAAATTGAAAGACAGCATAAAGATAGTGAAATGTTTATAATAATTTGTAGTGCTATTCTGACTGTTATAACAATCTTACTATCCGTCTTCGGCCCAAGGAGCATCTTATTGCAATGAAAAACAAATTAAGTTTATATATCATAGGAATATTAGTAATAATTGTAATAGCAAGCCATTTTATGTTAAGAAACAACGAAAATAATATCACAGGAAATACAACAGCTACAACTTCAAATGAAAGTATACAAAAAATAGTTATAGGAATGAAAAATTATAATTATTATCCAAATGTAATAAAAGTAAAATCTGGAATACCAGTAAGTATTAGCTTGGATAAAAGTGTTGACGGCTGTTTTAGGGATTTGACAATAAGAAAATTAGGAATACATAAATATCTTAGGACATCAAAAGATACAATTGAATTTATACCGGCAAAAGCAGGGGAATACACTTTTGCATGCAGCATGGGAATGGGAACAGGAAAATTAATAGTAGAATAATGAAAACAATTACAATAAGAAACAAAGTAAACAAAACAATATACTCTAATATAATTAAAAGAATATGTTTTAAGCATGATGAAGAAAAAGTACATAATTTCTTTTTAAATATTGGAAAAATAATGGAAAGTAATTTACTATCAAAAAATTTCATAAAAATGATATTTAATTATCAGGATAAAATTTTAGAGCAGGATTTATTTGGGATAAAATTTAGAAATCCTGTAGGTTTGTCTGCTGGTTTTGATAAAAATGCAGAATTAATATCAATAATGGAAGATATTGGTTTTGGATTTGTTGAAGTGGGTAGTATAACAGCAAAACCTTGTAAGGGAAATAAAGGAAAACGTCTTTTAAGGATTCCAGAAAAAAATTCAATATGGGTTAATTTAGGATTAAATAATAATGGATCTGATGAAATATCTTTAAGGCTAAAAGAAAAAGAGTTTAAAATTCCATTTGGTATAAGTGTTGCAAAAACAAATTGTGAAGAAACAACAATAACAAATGAAGGCATAAAAGATTATATTTATACATTAAAGAAGTTTAATAACATTGGAGATTATTTTACTATAAACATATCTTGCCCTAATGCTTATGGAGGACAGCCATTTTCAGATCCTAAAGTTTATTCATTGCTTCTTAAAGAAATTAAAATATTGGAAATAAAAAAACCAATATTCATAAAATTGTCTCCAGATTTAGATAAAGATACAATTAATAAAATATTAAATATTTCTCAAGAATATGGAATTAAAGGATTTATTTGCTCAAATCTTACAAAAAAAGACATCAATTTTGATAAAGGAGGCTTATCTGGAAAAGAATTATCAAATAAATCTGATTTAATTTTGTCACATGTATACAAACAAACAAGAAAATGGAAGAATAAACCAATCCTAATAGGCGTTGGGGGAATTTTTTCTCCTGAAGATGTATATAGAAAAATTGCATTAGGCGCAAATCTTGTGCAGTTAATAACCGGCATGATATTTAATGGTCCTGGAATAATAGGAGAAATAAATTTTGGCCTTTCTAAACTATTAAGAACTAATGGATTTTCGAATATTGAACAAGCTGTTGGTTCTGCTTATTCAAATAATGGAGGAAATAAAAATGAAAAAATTGAAATTAAGCATTGAAGGAATGCATTGTGCATCATGTGCATCAAATATAGAAAAAAGTTTAAAGAAAGTATCTGGAATTAAAGAAATATCTGTAAGTTTAATGTTAAAAAAGGCAACAGTAGAAGCAGAAGATTATGTTTCAGAAGAAGAAATTAAAAAAGCAGTTGCTAGAACAGGATATAAAGTATCAAAAATAGAATAATGAAAGAACACGAACACCACAAAATGCAAAATATGAAAGAACATAATCATGAATCCCCAGTAGAAGACGCAGAAATAATAAGCTGGAAAAGAAAACTCATATGGTCTTGGTTATTAACAATACCAATAGCAATATTAATGTTATCTGAAAGGCTTTTTAATTTTAAGATTATTGAAATGCCATATTCTATAATTGTCATTTTAGTTTTAGGTTTTCCAGTAATTTTTATTTTTGGATGGGACACAATAAAAAGCGGAATAAGAGGATTATTTACCTTATATTTCAATATGGATTCATTAATATCATTAGGAACAGTTATTGCATACATAACAGGAATATTTTCTTTTACTGGATTTATTCAGGATTATTCAGGTGTTGCAGCAATGATAATGGCTTTTTTTACAACAGGTAAATATGTTGAAGCAAAAGCGCGTGGAAAAGCATCACAGGAAATTAGAAAATTATTGGAACTTGGTGCAAAAAAATCAAGAATTTTAGTAAGCAATAAAGAAGTTGAAATTCCAATTGAAGAATTAAAAATTGGAGACATAATGATTATTAAACCTGGAGAAAAAATTCCCACAGATGGAATTGTTATAAGGGGAGAAAGTTCTGTTGATGAATCCATGGTCACCGGAGAAAGCTTGCCTGTTGATAAATCAAAAGGAAACAACGTTATAGGAGCCACAATAAACCAAGATGGCATTCTATATGTTAAGGCTGTAAAAGTAGGAAAAGATACATTCTTGGCGCACATAATAGAACTTGTAGAAGAAGCGCAAGGCACTAAAATACCAATACAAAGATTAGCAGATAAAATCACCTCAGTTTTTGTACCAATTATATTAAGTTTAGCAGTTTTAACAGCATTAATTTGGTGGTTATTTACAGGGGATATAAGTAAGGCAATTGGAACAGGTGTTGCAGTTTTAGTTATTGCTTGTCCATGTGCTTTAGGTTTAGCTACACCAACTGCACTTATGGTAGGTTCAGGTATGGGTGCAAAAAGAGGAATCTTGATTAGAAAAGGAGAAGCAATCCAGACAATGAAAAAAGTAAAATATATTGTTTTTGATAAAACAGGAACAATTACAAAAGGCAAACCAGAAGTTACAGACATTAAGACAATTGATAAAATATCAGAAAAAGAATTATTATTATTATCCGCAAGTTTAGAAAAATTATCAGAACACCCAATTGCTAAATCTATTGTAAACAAAGCTGATCTAAAAACTTGCAAAAAAGTTACAAGTTTTAAAATTCTAAGAGGAAGAGGTATAGAAGGAAAAATTGGAGCAGATCATATTGTAATAGGAAATCAGACATTGATGAATGAAAAGAAAATAAATCTAAACAAATTAATTAAAGATATAGAAAGTTTCGAAGGCGATGGAAAAACAACAATGATTGTTGCTAAAAATAATAAAGTTCTTGGAACAATTGCAGTTGCAGATTCATTAAAAGAAGATTCGCAGGAAGCAATCAGAAGATTAAACAAAGCAGGATACAAAACAGTAATGATAACTGGTGATAATGAAAGAACTGCAAAAGCAATTGCAAGACAAGTAGGAATTAATGAAGTAATAGCAAATGTTCTGCCGGAAGATAAAGCAAAAAAAGTTGAAGAATTACAAAAATATGGCATGGTTACATTCATAGGGGATGGCATAAATGATGCTCCCGCATTAAAACAAAGCAATGTAGGAATAGCAATGGGCACAGGTACAGATATTGCAATTGAATCTGGAGATATTGTATTGGCAAGAGGTTCTTTAATTGGAGTAGTTCAGGCAATTAATCTCTCAAAAGCGACTTTTAGAAAAATTAAACAAAATTTATTCTGGGCTTTTGCATATAATGTTATCGCAATACCCTTGGCAGTTGGAGGATTCTTACATCCGGTTGTAGCAGAAATTGCAATGGCTTTGTCTTCAATAACAGTTATAACAAATGCTAATTTATTAAGAAGAGCTAAAATATAGATTAATTATTATCTAATTTTTCTATTTCTTTAATAATACTTTTCATTTTAGAATTTATGATTAGTAAAGAGAGAATAATAATCCCAAAGAGAATTATTGATATTATAAATAAGATTAGTAAATCATCTTTATTATTATAAGATAACTGCTTTGAAAAAAAGGCTATTAAGATTCCAATTAAATATGTAAATGACAAAACTATGCAAACATTAAGGTATTGTAAATGTTTATTATAATTTAAATCCAAAATATTCTTTTTTATAATGTAGTTCATTTTAATCACCAAAAGCTATAGCTATGAGTAATAATCCAACAATTATAAATATCCCAGATAATGTAGCCAGTATATAATTACCTTGTCCCAAACTAGGTATTGTTACTGTTATTCCAAGAACCATACTTATGACGCCTGCAATCGCAAAAATATTCTTTTTCGTCTGTTTCATAAATTAATAACGAATTTAAAGTTTATTAATCTTTTCCAAATTTTTTAGAAAATATTTCTAAATACTGGCTTATCTTTCATACTCAACATCATATTTTACAATAAAACAATCTTTATAATTAATCACATTAACAAATCTCTTTAATAAATTAATAAAATTATTAGGATTAAATTTAGTTTCCATTTTCTCATCATATTCCATTCCAATAAATTCATTTTTCTCATATGAAGCATAATCTTTCAGATTCAAAAAAACATTAAATTCTTCACTTAAATTATAATTGCTACCATTTTTAACAAAAAATCCTTTTTTGACTAAATTATTTATAATGTCATAAACTTCAGAAAACATCATACCAGACTTTGCAAATAAATCAGCAGCAGTAAATTCTTTTTTTAACCCGCTTACAAGTCCAAGTAATTTAGATTCTTTTTCAGATAGTTTATCAAATGGCAGATCAATTGGTTTTCCAGTTCCCCTCTCAATATCTGTAATTATATTACCATTGACTAAATTGATTAATAAATTAAATTCAAAATTTTTATCCTTGCAGATTATAAAAGAACATGGAACAAGTATAGATTTGAGATTTTTTATTTTCTTATTAACTAGTAATCTTATATCTTCCTTACTCACTTTAGGCCTCACTATACTTAATACTTCTTTTGTTTTTCCAGATTCATTTGAATATTTATTATCGCTAGTCGTTATGTCTATATTGCCAGTCACAATTCCGTTTATTGCGCTTGCCGAATTCTCGATCTTTACTCCACTAAAAGTTCCAACAATATCGACTGCTTCTCCACCATGTCTTGTTTTCCTTGGCCTGACTTGAATAAATAAAGGAGTATCAGCAATTCCTGCAATCAATGCACTACCCACATGTAAATTAATAATTTCGCCTTCAGTTTCAGAAGTAATTCCTTCCACACCTGAGCTTATAGAACGTAAATCATTGGGATTAGTAACTTTCATTATTATTTGTGTATTACACTGACTTAAAACAGTCTTATCAAGTCTGGCAGGTCTTTGTGATACAATTGCTACACCAAGTCCAAATTTTCTTCCCTCAGCCAAAACCTGTCTCAATATAGAAGAACTTTTTACTTCTCCAAAACTTCTCTCAGGACAATTATGAACTAAACAATTATTTGCAATGAAATTATTATTGGGTAAAGAAATATTATAGACTTTTTTAAAACCTTTAAGTTCTTTAGTTAATATAGGATCAAAAATAAACATAAGGTCTGTATATTTTTTGCACCAATTATAAAAATTAGGAAAATTTCTACCAACGTTAGGAGAATCTACTTTCTTAGCAATTTTAAAATCATAAATCCACCATTTTACAAGGTTAGGAGATAAGTTAAACATTTTTGCTAATTTTATCTTACCATAACCAGTATCAGATCTAATCTTTAATATTTTTTTTCTCAGGTCATCTCTTTTAGTAGATTCTATTATTTTATCTAAATAATAATAATAAATCTTTCTAGATAAATCTTCCTTTTCTTTGCAATATCTATAACCAACTAAAGATAAAAATTTACATATATTTAAACTATTATTTAAAATATCAATAATAAATTTCAAAGTTTTTTTATTATCTGTTTTTCTAAGGTTTCCATTTCTAATCCAAAAAGTTGCATTTATACCTAAAGAATTAAACAAACCTATAATTTGACTAACAAATTCTCCAGCATTTGACTTTAATTCTATAATTTTAGAAAAAGAAATCCTAATTACATCTATATTTTTAGTTTTAATTCTAGGTTTATATCCATCTCCACCCATCAATGCAGCTAAAAATTCAGCTTTGACATGATTAGAGCCAAATAAAACAAATTTAGGTACCAAGTATGGTTGTAAAACTTTTCTTCCAATAGGTAAACCCAGTTCTTTAAATAATTTAAAACACTCAATACCTGTTGTAAATGAACAACCTTTTCCCTTAACAATAAGAATGCCATAATCAAGTGAATCAATTTTAGAAATACTTTTTCTTTCAGAAATTTTAGTAGACTTATAACCCAATAATTCTAAATCTTTTTTAATTTTTAACATATCTTGATATTTGCCAGAAAAACCAACACCACCCCTTGTTTCCATCCAACCATCGCTCAAAATATGGCCTGCCAAACGGGCTTTAATAGAATCATTAGACATATTATAAGAAAATTCAATAGGTATTGCAATATGATCAAGCCCAGATGCACAAACATAACCCTCTCTACTAAAAAATGGATGATCCTTAGTAGTTTCAATAATATTACCAAATTTAGTTTTTATTTCATAAACTTCACTGAGGTTTGAATTATGAATTTTCGAAATTGGTTTATATTCAAAAGTTCCTGTATTAAAATTAATAGTTGCTATATTATCTACATTAGTTAATTTCGAAATTGGTTTATTCCCATTTGATGTCAAAATTTTGGTATCTTCAGTTAAACAAAATGCATGAGCTTCTTCTATTACCAAAAAGAAAGGAGGAATCATCCCTTGTTTTCTTGCATTAAATAAATCACTAACAACCTTATATACAATTACTTCTTGTACTTCAGTTGGAACACCTCTTAAATTTATTATTGTGCACCTACCAACATTAACTAATTCATTTACACTTGTGTGAACATCTGAAAAAATATTTAATTTCTTCAAGTAATCAATAATATTTATTAAAACCCATTTAGCATTATTTTCTTCAGCTTGTAAACTCATCATCAATTGATCAAAATCAGCTTCCCTTGCAACATCACTTAGCGCACTATATAATAATCCAATCTGGCTACTCGATAGTTTAGCAGGAAGTAAATGCATTAATTCTGCTCCAGATAAATTCTTACCACTTAATTTCAAAGGTCTTGCTTCTGGATTTTTTTGTATATCCGGACTATATTCAACTACGTTTTTAAAATAAGCCTTAGGTTCAAGTCCAAACCTTTTCAAATGTTCTTTTTTATCACTTGGATATTTTAAACTATTATATTCTCCATGAGGATCTATAACAACAACAGGAATATTTTTATCTAAAATTTCTTCCAATATTGTAGAAACAGTAAAACTTTTTCCAGCACCACTTTTAGCAATTACAGCAACATGTTTTGTAATTAATTTGTTCAAATCTAAATAAACTTTAATATTTTCTCTGTCCTCCAATACCCCGATATATGCCCCTTTTTCATTTTTCTCTAAACCTAAAATTTCGCTGACAAATTTATCTTCTGCATAAGTAATTTCGCTCCCAGGTTCTAAGGGTGTTCGTAAATTCTTCAAAATACCATCTTTATCTCTATATCCCAACACATTACATTTAGCTACTGTCTCTTGTCCTTCTTTTTCTATCTCAACAATTTGTGATAATACCTCATAACCATCCAGATGTTTAGTCTGGACATACATAAATTTCTTAGCATTGCCTTTAACTAAGAATACAAAATTATTTGTCCCGCTTTTTTTTATTATATTTCCTAATAACATAAAAAGCAAATCTCTCGATTATTTATTAACTTTATTGTAGAAAACATTATAAGTGGGGGATAGTATGTCTTATTTAACCAAATTTCTAAATATGAATAAAAATACAATTTTTCTAATTTTAAAATTTTTTCTGGATTTTTATAGATTAACATTTACATTTTTTCTATAAAATATATTGTTTAATTTAGGAAGATATATAAATGGGTATTACTAGTAATACTTTATGGAAACTAAAATTACAAGTAAAGGTCAAACAACAATACCTAATGAAGTACGGAATATGTTGGGCATAAAACCAGGAGATAGTGTAGAATGGCATACAATTAAAGGTATGGTAATAATTGATGTAAAGAAAAAAATTAAAGACCCTGTCAAGTTCCTGACGTCACAGTTTAAGGCTAATTTTGATGCAGTGAAATTAGTAAGAGAAATAAGAGAAGAAATATGAAATATTTAGATACAAATGTAATAATTTATGCTATAGAAAATAATTCTAAATATGGAAATAAATGTAAAAATATTTTAGAGCAAATTCAAAATAAAAAATTAGAAGTTTGTTGTTCTATCATGGTTTTAATTGAAATATTAAATGTCTTAAATAAGATTAACCATATATTTGAAAAAGAAAATAAAGAAATTCTTAAGATTGAAGATAATATTGATGCGATATTAAATTTACCAATAGTTTGGTATGACCTTAATTTCTTAATTATAAAACATGCATCTAAATATGATTTTAAAATATCAACAATGGACTTTATACATGTTGCCACAATGGAATTAAATTCTACATTTGAAATTATTTCTGCAGATTCAGATTTTGACAAGATAAGTTTTATTAAAAGAATCGATCCTTTAGAATTTAAAATATAATCTAATCATAATTTTTCAATTAATGTTAAGTCTTGCATTATTAAATGTCAATATCAACATTTATAATCTTTTTCTTTATTAATTATATATGGAAGAATTACAAATAATAAAACCAGAAAATAAATTAATCAAGATAGATAGAAAATCAAAGATTCCACTACTAGGTTTAATACATATTGGAATTATTGATCGCGGTTCATCATTATTGCAGATTAGAGCTTCAACAGCATGTAATATGAAATGTTCTTTTTGTTCTACATCAGCAAATTCTCTAAACCATTTATATAATTATGAAGTTGAATTAGATTATTTAATAGACTGGATTAAAGAAACAATAAGATTAAAAGATAATTTAGTAAATCAGATTAATATTGATTCTGTAGGAGAACCTTCAGCTTATCCAAAAATAGTTGAATTGGTTAAAGCAATGAAATCACTTCCAGGAATAGAACAAGTAACAATGCAGTCCAACGGAAGTCTCTTATCCGAAATTCGAATTAACGATTTAGCAGCTGCTAGTTTAGACAGAATAAATTTTTCTATACATTCAGTAAATCCAGAATTTTCAAAATATTTATTCGGTTCAGATTATTATAATGTAGATAAAATATTAAAAACATTAGATTTAATTAATAATTCAAAAATAGAATTAAATTTAACACCTGTATGGCTTCCTGGATTTAATGATAAGGATATTGAAGATATAATACAATTAGCAAAGAAATTAAATTGCAAAATTTCAATACAAAAATATGAAGTATTTAGATATTCAAGAAAAGAAAAAAAGACAAAAGAAATAAGTTGGTTTAAATTTTACAGGAAATTAGGAGAATTAGAAAAGAAATATGATATTAAATTAAAATTAGGACCAATAGATTTTAAAATTTCTAGATCAAAACGTATTCCTTTAGTCTTCAGGAAGGGAGATAAATTAAAAGCACGAGTAATTATGCCTGGCTGGATTAAAGGAGAAATGATAGCACAAGCAGATAATAGGTGTATTACTGTTTTTGAGTGTAATAAAAACATTGGGGATATAGTAAATATAAGAATATTAGATACTAAAGATAGTATATATTTGGCAAAAGAAATATAATCATTCTAAAGTAACAAAAAAACATTTATATACATAAAAATCGATTTTTAAAAATAAAAATTATACTAAAAATAACAATGGAGGTGTAATAATGGCTAAAAAAGAAGAAAGTAGTATGGGTGGCAATGCACAAAGAGTAGGATTTTGGTTATTCTTATTGGGCATAGTATTATCCATTTTAGCAGGATTTTGGCCACTTGGACCAGGTTTGACTTCAGTACTTATAGTATTAGGTCTGGTTGTAGGTTTCCTAAATATAACATCAGGCGAAACAACAAGTTTCTTACTAGCAGTCGTATCTCTAGTAATAGTAAATAGCTTCGGTGGAAATGTTTTAGGAAGTGTCCAGGTTGTTGGTGCTCCGCTTGCAAGAATTTTAAATGCAATAGTTGTATTTGTAGTTCCTGCAACAATAGTAGTAGCTTTAAGGGCAATTTATTCATTAGCTCATGAAGCATAATTTTTCTTTTATTTTTTAATTTAATTTTTTAATTCATTGAAATTTAGGTGGAAAAGTAAGTTTTAAATAATTAATGATCTTATACTTTCATTTAGGTAGGTAGTAAAATGAGATTAAAAGAATTGTTTCTAGGCAGTTTTCTATTAGCTGGAAGCTTATTCGGATGCGGATCAGAAAATACATCTAAAGAAGTTATAAAGGGTTTAAATAAAGATGGAAGCAATTATTGTGAAATGATTCATAGAATGGACAAAAAAAGTTTAGAAGAAAAAACATTCCCATTAGACAATGAAGTCCAACCAGGTTTTAGCGATGTAACAATAGAAGTTGGTCTCCCTGAAACTTTATCAGTGACTGCAGCCGTAGGTTATGTAAACGGAGATGATTGGGCAGATGTTCTTATCGACGGAAATATATATTTTAATTGTGGAGGTAAATTTTATTCATCATTGCCCTTAGAAGATTTAATAATAAATAAAATACCTATTATTAAAAATATAACCGCACAATCTATAATTGATTTAACTGATGATGAAAAATCAGAAATAGTTTTAGCTGGGGGCGGAACTTTCGAAGAAGGGGGAGCAAGGCTCCAAGTTCTAAAAAATTTAGGAGACTTAAAGTTTGAACTTATAGATTATAATTTTAATAGGCCTTTTAAAGAAATTATTTTTGCACTTAATTTTGCTGATATAGATAAAAATAAAAAAATAGATATAGATGCTTCAGTTACATTGACTGGAGAGCCTATTCCATATGAGAGTGCTGCACCCGATATAATGCTGCTTCAAAAGGTAAATGGCAGTTTTGAAAGAAAAGATTATGCAGAACTAAGAAATTGTAGCAATGCCAGGAATTATGGCTCAGCATTAGTTTCCAGAAGAAAATTTGGATTAAATGATCTCTATGCCAAAGTTGCAGATATTGCTTTTTTTACAAACGAAATATGCCTGTGGGAAGTTGAAGGAAAGGAAGAGGATTTGAAATTTATTCCTATACAACTTCCTTTAAATCAAATAAGACAGGCAAGAGCTGAAAAAAACCATGGTTTCGGAATAATAAATAGTATGGCCTTAGGAATTGAATATGTAAATAACACTGGAAATGTGAATTTAAGTGTCTCAGATGCAGCAAGCCACATGATCTTATTAACAATCGATAGAGAAAATAATGTTACTGACAATTCAGACTTAATTAACTATGGCCATGTACCATTTCAACAAGTATCATGGGATCATAAAAATAGGGATATTGACAATAATGGTTCTTTAGATAAATTAATAACAAATGGAGTTTATATGAGCAGAGAAGTAGTGTTACAATCAGGCCAAGCTCAGGAATCTGCATCAGATCAATATTTATTATTGCTTATGAATAATGATGGATCATATACAAACCAAGGAAAATTTGCAGGAGAAATATTTAATAAACCAATAGACACATTTGGTATCGCAGCATTTGACTATGATCATAAAGGTTGTACCAGTTTCTTAGTTACTCCAAAACCAATACCAACTGAAAGAGTTATCGGAATAGAAGAAACATATGAATATACAACAAAAGTTAAACTTCTAAAAAATAACTGTAATTACCCAAACAACAGAGTTGAATTTTTAGTTCATCCAAAAATAGAGATGATTACAATAAAAGATGAAAACGAAACTATTTTTAGAGCACCAGAACTCTCACAGTTAACTTCAAGCAGTGAACCTATAATTTCTTATGGTTGTGGTAGTTCTCCAATAGAAATTAGTGTCCTATGCAGAGGAAAAAATGATGAAAAATTTAGAGACCAAATCATGCCAAATACTTCTATTGACCTTAGGGAATTTTGTAATGAATAACAGCAATTTATATAAATAAAAACAGTTTAATATATTTAAATGAGGTCAAATCTAATAATAGCAATTTTTATTTTATTTGTAGTTTCTTTAATATTAAATTCTTTTTATTCAATCGCAGGATATAACAGTCTTTGTGGGGCAAATATTGCTTGTACTTGTGGCGATAATTTAAATGCAAGTAGGATATTAACAGCTTCCGATACTTTAACTGGTTGCCACAACAATACAATTCTGAATATAACTTCAGATAATATTGAATTGGACTGTGCAGGAAATGCTATAGTTGGCAATTACTCAGGAGCTGGATTAACTAGCAATAATCAAATTGCACAATATACTGCAATAGCATTATCAAATCCAAGTCCAAGAATTAATATAACTATAAAAAATTGTATAATTGAAGGGGTAGGAATTGGAGTCAATACACACGGCAGCGCATATAATTTTACATTTATAAATAATACAATAAGACATTTAAACTCAACAGGCAATAATTATGCTGAAGGATTATTTTTAAAAAATGTAATAAATGGTTTTATTAAAGATAACACATTTTATAATTTTACTTGCAGCGCCTGTAGTAACCCATCAGGATCAAATGGGATAAAATTTGCACCTTCTAATGGAAATTTTTTTGAAAATGTTACAATAATACAAAATAATATATTTAATACTACTTCAATACCTAACAAATATAGTATAGGAATAGAATTAAATTTTGGGGGATTTACTGTAGATCTGAACAATGTAACAATAAAAGATAATATAATTGACAATACATATATAGGAATTATGCTTATTAATGTAGGCAATACATCATTAATAAATAATACATTAAGAAATATGATATTTGCAGGTATTGATTTAGAAGGTATAGGCGATAATTCTTTTCCAAATAACCAAAAGAGAATAACAATAGCAAATAATGATATTTTTAATGTCACATATGGTTTTTATTTTGGATTTGTAAGAGATATTCTAGGTAGTGTAACTCCAGGTCTTAATTATACATTAAGAGACAATATTATAAGAAATTCAAGTGTAGGCATACAACTAGAAGAAACTGCAAGAGTTCATTTACTAAACAACACATTCGGGAATAATACTATAGATATAAACTCAACTGGAATTATAACATATAATACAATGACATATGAAAATGATTTTGCAATTTTAATTTGGAACCAGACAAATTTAACAATATACGAAGATTTAACATTGGGTGCAGCAGATAATATTCTAATATTGAATAATAGTGTTTTTTTAAATAGCACAAAATATCAAAATTTAAACAAAACAATAAATTTTACATTTTTCCAGCAAAGTTTTACAGCAAATAATAGATATACTATTTATAAGGATGGAACTTCATGTCCTTCAACAATTTGCACAAAATTAGCAAGTAATCCTGTTTCAATTAATGTTTATGGTTTTAGCAACTATACTATATTCGCAGATACATTTATACCAACAGGAATTTCTTTAACATCTTCTGCAGGAACTTCCTTTACAAGATCATCTTCAACTACAATTTCATGCACATATTCAGATGACAATCCTTCTACAGTTTCAGTAACTTCAAGTGATGGTACAGCAATATGCTCTTCTAATAGCAATTCATGTTCTGCTTCATACACTCCAACTACAGCAGAAACAAAAACAATTACTTGTACAGCAACAGATGCTTCATCAAATATAAATACTGCAACTTTATCAATAATTGTAAATCAGGAAACTTCTGGAACTAGTTCTTCTACTGGTTCAAGTGGAAGCACAACTGGAACAAACACAGGTACTTCACCAGATTCTTCCCAAACTTCAACTCCAAACCAGCCCTATTGAAAGTATAGGAAATTTAATTGATGCAGTTACAAATTTAATAAATATTGAAGTTCCTACAAATAATGATGTTGTAAGTGAAGTAATTATTGGAGAAGAAGCAATAGAACAAATCCCTCAAATTGAAGAACAAGAAATAACTGTACCAGAAGAATCTGTACAAGTTGAAGGAACTATTGTTGCAATAGTAAATACAGAAGCAGGAAATAATTTTGTATTAAGAAGAGGAGAAGGAAGAGATAAAGATGCATTAGGGATTAGT
>Ga0209541_10001551_pt1 | contig 45409 bp, 60 predicted proteins | sample RifCSPlowO2_01_FD_184027 | JGI IMG/M metagenome (GOLD analysis project Ga0209541, IMG submission 184027) | Groundwater microbial communities from Rifle, Colorado - Rifle CSP2_plank lowO2_0.1 (SPAdes) (version 2) | ecosystem: Environmental > Aquatic > Deep subsurface > Groundwater | place...
TTTTGTTGATTGACTAAATTTATTTTAATATTAGTTTTTATTATTTAATTACTATCTTAATCAATGAAATGACATAAGCATTTTGTTGATTGACTAAATTTATTTTAATATTAGTTTTTATTATTTTATTACTATCTTAATCAATGAAATGACATAAGCATTTTGTTGATTGACTAAATTTATTTTCAAGTTTTGACGTTTAAATGAATATTATTATATTAATTAATAAAATGACATAAGCATTTTGTTAATTGGCTATTTTTATTTTAATATTAGTTTTTATTGGTTTATTACTATCCTAACCTGTGCAGTTATCCATCATGAAATGATATAGGCATTAAAGGGAAAGTTATAATATCATTATAAATGTTTTGTCACACAAATGCTTATAACAAAGATAATCTTTATTTTATTATGGGAGGCAGAATAAGATGGCAGTTGACAGGGAAAAACTTGTGAGGCTGTTAAGTGAAGGAAGTGGGATCAGGGCAAGAAACACAACTCCCCAATGATTATATAGCGGCTCTTCTGAAGTCCAGTTATCTTCGGATTCATTTGTTTATCTGGAAGAGATAAGAAATTTTTATGGAATCCTGACGGGGTATCAATTGGCTTACTGCCTGGTTAATGATTCCCTTCCTAGTGAATTAGACAATAGCAGGAAAAGGGAGATAGCAGACAAATTCTTAGATGGAATAGGGCAGCCCATAGTTGTAAAATCTAGTGTTGAAATAAGCCACCCTTACGTAAGGAAAGTTCGCAAATACAGCTGGAATGAAGCAATTGATAAGGATTGGTCTGATGAAAGGCACAGATTTCAGATGAATAAGAAAGCATTATGGGTGATGGTTGAATTTTCGGAAAAAGAACCGGAGAAAATAGTGCCGTATATCATGCCCTTCAGGAGGACTGCGGAGGGGTTTTCTTTAAAATAAGGCTGGCAGTTGTTTTTCAGAAAGAAGATTTATAACCTTTGATGACAGCTAATTTTAATGCAGGATTATTCTGAGGAACTAAGAGGTTTAATAGAAAGATATAAAGTTAATGGTTTTGAATATGGCAAGCCAGTGGACTATCTGGAGTTTAGGAACGGCTGCCCGATATTGAGGAGCTGGAAAGAGACTTGTTAGAGCTTAAAAACTTAAGATTTACTGAGAGACAATTGAGAGATGGAGATAAGAGGTATAAAACTTATCATGTTTATAGCGGTAATACTGGAAGGGTCTATGTAATAACTTTTACAGATAAAATAAGGATAATTACTATCTACCCCTTAGGGAAGAGCACAATGAGGAGGTATAAGAGGGCAAAGCTTCAAAACTGAAAGTTTTGAGGCCTCAGGATGTCTTAGATACATCCCAAAGGCTTAAAAAATAGCAACCCTTAAGATTATTATGGAAATAAAATTTCATTACATCTTACAGGACGATGTATTCACAGTTTATACAGGCATCCCCCCGACAGAAACTATAGAATTTAGTGATTTCATGAATATTGACATAAGTAAAGATAAGGGAATTGTCGGCTTTGAGATTTTTGATGCCTTAGAATTTTTAAGAAAACAGGACTATGGGCTGTCAGAATCTTTTTTATCAAATCTTAGAAGCGTTAATTTTGAGTATGACGACTGGAGAAATACTTGGTTTATTAAGCTGGAATTAACAGATAATAACAATCAGACTATAACCTTAAAGCTTCCGCCCCTGAAGAAATCCGAGTATGTTTCTCCATTAATCGCAAGCCTTGCGTGAAGAATTAGATATTCTTGATGTGAAGCTGAAGGGAGAGAGAAGAGTCTGTGGGAAGAAGTAAGAATTTACTCTCATGGTTTAACTAACAATACCCTGCTATTCCATCCTTTATGAAGAGGGTTATACATGAAAGCACAATTATAAGAGTTTATTGAAAAACCTTCAATATCTGATGAACCGCCCATACTGCTTACAGAAAGTTCTGCCAAACCATAATCATACCCTCCCGTATTAAAATACCTATTACCTTCTTTTCTTAGTCTTACAGGAATCCCCGTTTTTTCGTCAATATCCTCTGAGAAAAAATTATTATCCTCTTCATTGAAAATGGGGGCATGTACAAATTCAGCATCATCGTTTAATTTGAAGGCTAGTCCTTCGTAAGGAGAATTAGTGTCCTCTTCTAGCTCTAAACTAGACAAGGGAATCACTACAGGAAACTTAATATCTCTACTTCTTTCTCTTAACTGTTTTGTTAAATAAATCTCCATAAATTTGTTAGACTCTTTATCAAAAGATTCTTCGCCTTTTCTCAGAACAAGAGAGGTTGTTATATTGTGGAGTAGAAGTTCCTCCCTAAAATATTTTATTCTTAGTGCTTTCTCTAAGTCTGCTTGAGTAGCCGTCCTCAATCCCGTTTTTCTTTGTCTGAGTATTTGGTTAACTGCTGCTAGAAAGAAGGCAGTAGATTTTTCTAAAATTGGGTAGTGCAGCCTATCGATATACTCACGGGTCTTGCTATATGCATCGCTCCATCTATCTCTCAAGAGTTCATATTTACCAAATCTTCTCTGAACCTCTTCATAAATCTCTTTAGCCAACTGTCCAAAAAGTATTCTAGCTTGAGGATAGTCCTGATTTAAGGCAATTCCACTAAAGCTTCTAAAGTTATCCTGCATTCTAAATTTGAATATATTTAGTTATTACAATTTAATCTTCATGCTATATTAAAGTTATGATTTAAAATTTAATGAAAACCGATAGATTTAAATATTTATAGCACTTTTCATTAAAATGATTATGGAGTTAGATGCTAAGGATCGGAGAATACTCTACGAACTGGATAAGAATGCTCGTCAGCCGCTTTCTAGAATTGCTAAGAAAGTTCTTCTTAATAGAGAAAGTGTTCTTTATCGCATCAAAAAGCTTTTTGATAAAGGAATAGTCAGGAATTATCTGACCGTTATTAATACATCTATGCTTGGCTTTACTCATTATAAAATTTATATCAAGTTTCAGAACATTAATGAGAACCAGGAAAAGCGCTTTATTTCTGATTTGACAAATAATCCCCATATCACTTGGGTGGCTAGTTGTGATGGAAGTTACTCTCTAATATTTGCTATTAAGGCTAGAACAATCACTGAATTAAATGACCTGCTAAAAGTTATAAACAATTCTTATTGGAAATTTATTAAAGAACAGCATATTACTACTATCATTAACGCTAATCATTATTACCGCGATTATTTGTTGAATAAGAGCGGGACTACTGAAAGGAAGATAAATTGGGGTGGAAATCCAAAAAATATCGAACTTGATAAAATAAATATTGAAGTCCTTGATCAATTATCAAAAAATAGCCGTGTAACATCGGTAGAGATAGCTTCTAAACTTGGTATTTCTGCTGACGCCGTCGTTAATAGAATCAAAAAACTCCAGAATGAAGGTATTATCCAGAATTATATGTTATGGCCGAATGTCTCTTTACTTGAAGGCTTTTATTATAAAGTCCTTGTAAAGACCCATAGTGTTAACACCGATGATGAAAAAAGACTTAAAGATTATTGTAGGAATAACCCAAATATTGTTTATGCTCTTTCCTGCCTGGGAGATTGGCAGTTCGAAATGGATTTAGAGGTTAAAAACATTTCGGAGTTTAGGGAAATAATAAGAGATTTTAGTAATAAGTTTAATTATATCTTATCTGATTGTACTATTCTTAGCATTTATATGGAATACAAATTTAGGTTCTTTGAAAAGAATATATTAAAGACGTGACTTAACCATCAAAGAAAGATCAATAAAAATCCTAGCCGCAACAAGCTGCAGAGTATAAACTTATTTTGACCAATAAAGAAGATTGAGCTCACTTCAACAACAATTCTATCTTCTTGGGGTCTTTCTTTATTTCCTTTACAATTGCTGCCGGACCGATGAGTGTTATAACGCCCCTGTCTCCTACTAATGCCTTTGCAAGGTTTTCCTTCATCCTGTCCATTACTGACTCATTTCTCGTGCTTCCGGATATGACTGCTATTTCAACGCCCTTGAAATTCTTAACCCTTCCGACGAGGGCCATGGTGCTTTGTATCAGGCTTGTCTCTTCTTCAGGGGTCAGCCGCCCCTGTATTATTAATATTCTGTTCTCTAAGCATAAATCCAGTATCCTCCTTATCTTGCTGACGCTGCTTAGATTAGCGATTTCCCCATAAGGAATAAAGCTCAGAGTTACATTGCCCCTTGATGTTCTTATGCTCTTTCTCTTCATCTTCTGCTGCCCCTATTTTTTATATCTCTCCATAACTTTATGTTCCAAAGATAGACTAAAATTATCACTCCGATTAAAAGAATTACATAGAGGATATTAGTGGAATCAGAATAATTTCTGCCATATTTCCAATTTCCCATCATGTTTATATACGGGTTTTGTTCACCCATCATATTCATCATTCCCATCATGCCTCCCATGCCTCCAGAGCTCATCATTCCGCCAGCATTTTCATTGCAGTAAAGCGTTTTTGCCATATTGATGTGCGCCTGTTTTAAGCTTTCTGAGCCTTCTCCGCCCATCATTTTATCCATGAGCTCGTGTGATTCTCCAGAATGCATTTGCTCCATGTAATACTCTCCGAGCATTTCCAATTGAGAGTCTGACAGATTCTCGCAGCTAATTTCTGAATCAATAATGCTCTTGGCATCATTCATTTCCTGTTCCGTAAGGGCATTAGCTAAACCTAAACCAAGGCCCAGCAGCAGAATAACAGTCATTACAATTATATTATCTTTCATTACTGCGACTCTTATCCTCCCTTTATTTATTCTCATGGTTTTGTTGTTCACAGATTCAAGCTTCTACCCCGCTTTCTTGGCGAGCCTGAAAAGCATCTCATAAAATTCTTTCATGTTCTTCCCGCTCTTGGCACTTATTCCGACAACATCATATTCCGGAAATGCCGACTGGATTCTTCTGATGTCTGACTTTCTAAGGTCCATTTTGTTTCCTGCTATCAGCACAGGAATCTTTCGTGCAATGAGATTTCCAATGATTGTAATGTTAACCTGCGAGTAAGGATTCTGCGTTGAATCAAGGACAACTATTACTATATCAACGTCATCAAGCCACTTTATAGCTTCAACAACTCCCTGAGTGGCTTCCTTTGCCCTCTTCTGAGACTCTTTCTTTCCAAGCCCGTATTTTAAGAAATCCTCGTAGTCAATCTTAGTTGCTATGCCAGGAGTGTCAATAAGCTTCAATGTCAGCTTCCTGCTGTTGTATTCTATCTCAACCTTTTCCCTTATCTGGACGCTTCTTGTTTCATGGGGGATTCTGCTCACGCTTCCCATCTCCTCGCCGGTCCAGTCCTTGCAGATGCGGTTTGCGAGCGAGGTTTTTCCGGCGTTCGGCGGTCCGTAAAAGCCAAGGCTTAATTCTTTCTTTGCCCTGAATAAAGCAGAAAATGCCCTTCCAAAAAACCTTTTTATCAGATTAATCACCATAAACGCATCACCCTTTTTTAAATTATTCGTTAATCCTCTTATTTAATATGATTAACTTATTATTAAGCATCACCATTTTTTGATATGAATTACAAAACTTACGATTGTTTATAAAGTTTTACTTGATCATAGCTTCACTTGAATAAATCTAGCCTGTTTAAAAAGTCCTTAAAAACCAAGCATATCTGGGGTTATGGTTCTAGCCGATTTATTGAGCAAGCAATCATTCCAGTTTGTTTCTTTCATTTGAAAACTTCTATGTAATTATTCAGAGTTATTCCGTTTATAATATTATTTGCTAAGTGAGGATTTGATATTTTATTCAGATTTTTATACCAGAATACTTGTATCTTTCTTTTAAGTAATTTTTCAAATTTTTCAAGGCTTACTTTCTTCTTTGAAGGTGTTTCTACGTATAAATCAATGTCGCTCTCTTCTGTGTCTTCTCCTTTTGCAAAAGAGCCAAAAAGAACAATTTTGGGGTTGCTTAATTCATTTTTTAGATATTCTATAAAACCAGATTCATATATCTTTTTTATATTATATAGCTTTTTTTCCAAGAGATATTTTTCACTGCCTCTATTTGCTGTATAGAAATTAACATTACCTATTTTAATTGTTGTTAAAATGCTTTCTTTTTCTAGTTCTTTACAATGTCTTATGACAGAAGGAAGAGGAAGTTTAAGAGTTCTTTCTATCTCTCTTACTCTAAGTTTAGCATTAGGGTTAATAAAGAAATATTCCCTGATAGTTTTATTGATATCTTTTCTTTTCATTTGATAACTTATAGTATCAATAGATATTTAAAGTTATCGGTTGTGTGAATATCTCCGATGGATAATTATTATAGCAGCATAAAAACAATATAGCTATTGGAAATAGTTCCATCGTTAGTCAGATACAACATTTATAGCAGGTTCAATCGATGGTAGTTGCTAACAAATGTTAGCAAACACCTACTCATGCTTGTTAAGCGGATTTACATTATTGGTTGATTCTTTAAATCTTCCTGCTAAATACAGTTTGTATCGGAGATACTCTGTGTGATTTACACAAAAGTGATTACTTTTCTTCTCCATACTTCTTCATAGCATAATCAATTTGCTCTCCTTTCCATCCTGCTTTCTTTAGGTTTTCCTTAATCTTATCTTCGCTCATTCCAGCTCCGGATGATTTTGTGATGTAGAGCATTATATTGTCAAAGTCTTTTTTGTTCTTGAACAAATGGCTTCCATAACTGTTTCTGTACCACCACATCATTAATATATAAATTATTACTGCGACAATCAGGACAGCCACTATGTAAATTATTGTTCTTGTGTTATTTCTGCAGTCGCTTGGGCAGTTGCTGTAGTCTTCATCAAGCTCCGGTTCGCAGGCCAGGTTGAAGTTGCACGGCTCAATATTGTTATTTCCCAAGTCCTCTAAATCCAGTTTTGACGGAGATGGAGCCACAAATATTCTTAAGCTGTCCGGCTCTTCCATTAAGCTCGTGCTACTAGTCAGGAATTCAATGCTCTTTTCAGTTCCTGATGACAGCCCATTTAAAGATATTCCGTAGAATCCATCTCCATAGTAAGGAGAATAATTAGATGCAAAGCTCAGGTCGCCCTCATTTATAATTAAGTAAAGAGGCTCAGCATCTTGAGATAGGGGGATTATTCTTATTTTATATGCTGTAACCAGGTCATCAACTCCCTCCCCATATCCGGATATAGTCTGGTAGTCAATAAGCACATTTACATTTTCATCAGCCCATGCAAGTATAGCTCCTGCAGTTTCGTCAGAGTCCGGATAATTCTGCCCGCTTACTTCTTCAAGGGAAGAAACAATTATTCCATCATCGCTGACATCAAGAGGAATTCCTGTAGATTTTGAGCTTGCCTTAATTTCTGAAGGTATGTAGAGCTCTGAAAGGCTAGCCATTATATCAAGGAATGCATCTTCATCATTATCATTTATAGCGCCCACGTATGCCTTTTCAAGCTCTGAAATTTCCTTTTCAGAGTTGTTTAAAGATATTCTCTGCTTTATGAAGCCCGACTGCCACGAAGGTATTTGGGAGAGCTGGACATTTATCTTGTTGAGATTTTTCTTATAGTCAGCCAGCGTTTTGTTGATTGCATCCTTTGGATTTTGCACATTTATTTCAAACTCTTTTGAATGAGTATTGCCTTTAGAGTCGGTTATGGCAAGTTTTAAAGTATAATCTCCAATATCCTCATAAGTATGCGATGCGGTATTGGTCTGAGTTTCCACTTTGCTTGATGTTGTTTCATCTCCGAAGTCCCAGCTGTATGTTATGGAATAGTTGTTCCATATAGAAGGAGTGTTTGCTATTGTTGCTGTAAACAAAGTTTTTTGGTAAGCAGCTAATGTCATCGGTTTCACAGAAGTAATGAGGGGTATCCTCTTTACTTCTATCTTCTTTGACAATAATTCAGTTCCTTTGTAAGAAAGTACAAACGTAACATTCCCGTAAGCCTTTGAAACTAAAAACCCCGCCTTGTCTAAATTCAGCTTACTGTACTTTGGAAGGCTTATCTTTGCAGGAGTTTTTTCGGAATCATAGATTGTTTTTGTCTCAAGCACTCCGACGCTTGTCCTGTACTTTACTGAAGCTTCAAGAAGCTTTACATTTATTGAACTGTCTGTTTTTATCCTTATTGGTATCACGCAGCCGCTGCCGCCGCTGCAATCCGAATCATACTTTGTTTCTATGTAATCTGTTATATATTGCGCGAGAGTACCGGCTCCGCTGTTTCCAGATTCGGAGTAACTTTCCTCGTCAATGTTTATAATTCCCGTATTCCCATACTTTGCTCCCCTGGCGTAGAGTTGGTAGTCTGCTGCATAATTCTCTGATGGCGGAGTATCAAAGAATCCGCACGCGTTGTTTGTTTCATACTTCGTTTTGTATCCGCTTGACGGCTCTGTTGATGATAAGCAGGAGTAATGATAACTGATTTTATTATTGGTATAATTTATCCTGCATCTAAATTCTCTTCCTGAATTGCTTGAATTTATCTCTGGCAGTGAGCATGAATCTATAAAGTCTCCTCCTTCATCATAGAGCTCCATATTGAGAAGCCCCTCTTCGTAAGCTGCTGCACCTGCATCTTTTTTTACAAACGCTCCAAGCTCAAATGCGCTTCCCTCGACGAGCCTCACTTTGTTGCAGTACGGAGTTTCCTCTATTTCAGTTTCTGAAACTGAGCCGGAAGCGCTGAAGCATCCGTATCCGCTATTCTCATAGGCGCACGAAAAATCCTTTGAATAATTGCTTGCAGTGAATTCAACTATCCCGTCGTCAAGAATATCTATTTTCAGGGGGTTTGAGCAGCTGTCAGAGTTAGTTCCCTGAATTTTTATCTTAATTCCATTATCTGCTATCCCCCTAAAATTGCCGTCAAGTTTGAAAGAAATTATTTTTTCCTGCGAGTTTAAATTATATTCTTTTGTCAGCGCTCCGGAGCCGGAACTTGCGGTATAGTCTGCATTGCAGTCCGAAGGATTGCAGGAGTAATTTATTAAGTTTAAGTCAAGAAGCTCTTTCAGTGTTGCATTTCCTCCAAAGTTTCCCATAAACAGCGAGTCTATGGGCTCATCAGTAATGCTCAAGTTAATCCATCCGGATATCCTGCTGTCTAATGGATAGCTGTCCTTGATGCTGCTGAAAGGATTGCCCTTGATGTAGCTTGCAGGGACTAATTGGACGGTCAGTATTATTAATAATAAAGCAAGGAGGGAAAAAATTTTCATTTTAATTCCATTATTGCTCAATTTATTAACCCTGATACCGCCAGCCTCTTTTGCCATGCTCTTCATATTAGTAGATTACCTCATTAATTCTCATAACTAATTTAGCTTTCATATCGTCAGCTTTACTACCTCATTAATTCTCATATTTTTATAATTAATTCTCATAACTAATTTAGCTTTTATATCGTCAGCTTTACTACCTCATTAATTATTATTCATCATCCTCTTTATTTTATTATTATCACAGCTAATTTAACTTTTATATCATCATCTTTGTTCCATTATTATCCTATTATAATTACTTTTATAATTAATTCTCATAACTAATTTAGCTTTCATATCGTCAGCCTCTTTATTTCATCATCATCTTTGTTCAATTATTATCTTATTATAACTACTTTTATAATTAATTTTTCTTCACATTGTTTTTTCTGGACAAAGTGTACGCATAGAACAGCACTATTAAAGTAATGGTTATTATAAACTGCAAAGAGCCGAAGAACGGCAGTTTTATCTGCGAGAAGTCAATGCAGCTCCTCTCAATAGTTCCGTTCCGGCACGTGGCTGGTGCTGTTCCGTTTCCTGTCCATGTCGCACTTATACTATACACTTTTACTCTTCTTGTAGAGCACAGATCCTGACTTAAGGAGACTGTAGTCTGGCAGCTTCCTACAGATATTGGCTGCCCGCCACCACCAACACATCCTGCTCCGCCCGTGCATTCCTTGATTATGTCATAGGCAGACTTGCATTCATTAGCAGTTCCTCCTGTTGTCCACTTGCATCTGCAATTTCCGGCAGTTTCCTTGTATGTAGTTCTATTTTCGGTGTACTGCCTTATCACGCTTCCGCATGTTACATTTCCTCCGCTGGCATCTTTCACAGAGTCTTCAGCTACGCTCTGCTCAAAGGCATCGCAGTTCGTCTTTGTTTTATAATCTGAACAGAACGAAGCGCTTGCGTTTGAAGCGGGCAGGCATTTCTTAGAGCTAACATCACATGAATATCCTGAAGGACAGCATGCTGAAGTTGGCTGCCCTCCCGATTTATAGCAGTCGTTCAAACTGCCCGTGCTTCCAGAACTTGTTACCCAATTAGAACTGCTTCCCGATATGCTGCAGTATGGAACTCCGCTTGGAAGAGCCAATGTAAAGTTAGTATATGAATAGGAAGATGTTGAGCTGCTGATGGATGTATTCAGCTCCGCGCTCTTCTTGCCCGGAACGCTAAACTGATAATTGAATACCGCTCCGGAGCTTCCCATTCCAGACCTTTTGTAATTATCGCTCAATTTCCACGAGAAGTTTAAAGTATCAAGGAGAGCAGGAGTATTCGTAACTGGAACGCTTCCGTCAGCAGTCTGGTTCGGGCAGTTTCCTGCAAGGCACTTTATTGCCTTGGGAGCATTTGAAACATTCACTGCATAGCTCAATTGCGAGGCATCAAAACTCACGCTCAGGCTTGATATTATCTGATTGTAAGAAGGAGAAGAGATATAAGAGAAAATATAAGAAGAATTAACCACGAGTATATCAACCTTAGCTTCGCTGTATGCTCCTCTGCTGTCAGTCACTCTGAATATTATCGTTTTCTGGCCAGGCTTCTTGTAGCGGAAAACATCGCTTACTCTTGTTGAGCTTGCTCCGTCTCCAAAATCCCATCTATAACTTAATTGTGGGTCATCTGCATCAGACACAGAAGCAGAATAATTAAGAGTACTGTCAAGGAAGTAAATGCCCCCGTTAATGAGGGAAGTTATTAATATTGCTGGAGGAAAATTGTTTCCATCGTTATTTACTATTAATTCAGGGGAGGTTTGTTTATTTCCGCTTCCGGCTATTTCTGCCGTGAACCTGTAAGTTCCTTCAGCGTCGAATCTCCATTCTGCTATTCCTTTTGTTGATATTATTGATGTTGATTTCCATGAGCTGAAAAATAACCACTTTGTTGTTTTCTTTTCTATAGTGTAATTTATTTCTGTCTTATCCAAATCCGTTCCCGGCACTATCATTAATATAGTGCTTCCAACGCTTGTCTGGGTTATTTCCTGTCCTACGAGGTTTTCCCAATGAGCTCCCGTAACGTTTCCCAATATTTTGCAGCAAACAAGTATCGGCCCGACTCCGCTTCCTCCTGCTGCCAGGTGGCTGTTCTTTTGAGAATAAAGCCTCACAACTTCTTTCTCGTCGCTCGGGCATGATTGGAGAGTTCTCGTCGTGCATTGTAAATTTCCATAACAAACATCGCTGTATCCTTGAGTCGTCTGACCTATTTGCTCTGCATGAGCGTTTGTCGTTCCGCTCAAACGCACTATCTTGTTTGTTGCTGTGCATGTTCCAGCGTTTATACCATTAAACCTCGTGCCAAATATGCCGTCGTAGCATATTTTTGTTGTATAACCCGAACTTGATACGCTTGCTCCATGAGCATTAGTTGATGAAGATAAATAGAGCATTTCCTGCCCTGAAGCGCATGTACTTGTTGCTTGCGCAGAAACAAAGTTAATGGCAAGGGTTATTAAGAATGCAGATAAAACCAGCGCTAAATACACCTTTTTATTCATGAGTTATTGAGAGAAAAGAGATATATAAAGTTATTCTCAATTAAAATTAATCTGTCAAGCCATCTGTTCAATTGTTTGCGATGGCATATGCCTTACTGAAGTTTCTTGTATGCCTGCGCCTATCTCTACCCCAAACATCTCTTTATAATTTTGGTCTAATTGTCTTCTATTGGATCGTGCTCGCCATGAAGAGTACAGAGCAAGAGATCCTCCAAGAATCATCGCAATACCTGCTGAAGCGATTGCTTCTCCACTCCTTGAATAACCCCAATCAGGCAAAGAATTTGAATCAAATAAACGATTTAAATTAAACAAAGAATTAAAACCAATATTATACTTTACAACTCCAAGTAGCGGCTGACCGAAAGTTCCAACAACATTCAGAAAATAAACCCCCCTCCAATTCTTAACACTCTTCTCTAATTTAGAATTATATCTTTCAGCTACGCTTATTGCCCCTTCAGGCCTCGCTTCTGTTTCAAGATGAACAGCCCACATGATTTTTTAATATTAACATCCTATTTAATGATTGTTGTATTACAACAATACTTATAATCAAGTTTATTGTTGATTTGTTATGGTCAAGTATGAAATGATTGGTTCTTGCGGTCGTTTTGGCGTTCTTGGTGACTCTTGCAGAGATCATATTTCGCTCTATGGCACTATTAGGGGTAGTGGTGCTTTAGCAGTTAATGACAGTCGCCATCCTGGAATTCATTTTTTTCTCGGGCCATTAATAGGTGATATACCTCAAGGTGATGCTTATCATGTAGGTTACGAGGAAGTTGTTAGCATTCATATTGAAGGCACTCCTGACCCTTCTGTTGTTGAAAGATTAAATCATGCTAATCGTGAAGGCCTGGTTGTTGGAGTTCAAGGATTATTCAATCCGAAGCTTAAGAGAGGGTGTCATCTTGGAACTATTATTACTAAAGTCGTTGATATTACTGATGAGCCAGACCCTGTGAGATTAGCGTTGGCTTAAAGAATTTTTCTTCACCCCTTCACCACTCCCATCGGCTTCAGCCTTGCTACTTTCCTTCCAATCCCTAATTCATCCGAGACGCGCGCTACTTCCTCAATGTCCTTGTAAACTTGCGGCGCTTCCTCAACAATTCCCTTCCAGCTTCCGGCTTTTATTATTATTCCTTTGTCATTCAATTCTTTCTTAATGTCTTCAGCTCTCAGTTCGCGCTTTGCCCGGCTTCTTGAGTATAATCGTCCAGCTCCGTGAGCTGTTGAACTCCAGCTTATCTTTTCCGCTTCTTTAGTTCCAACCAGCACATAAGAAGCTGTTCCCATGCTTCCGGGAATTATAACAGGCTGCCCCGTTTTTTTGTAACTCTCCGGCAGCTCTTTTCTTCCCTCTCCAAAGCTTCTCGTTGCCCCCTTTCTCATAATGAGCACTTCTCTTTCTTCAGCCTTTCCATTAATTTCAATTTCATGCTTCTCAAACTTTGCTATATTGTGGCACACATCATATACTACTTCAGCCTCAAACTTTGGAAATAATTTTTTCATTGCTTCTCTAATCCAATGTGTTATTATCTGCCTGTTAGCATATGCAAAATTAGCTGCTGCACACATTGCCGAGAAGTATTCTTTTCCCAAATCGCTTTTTATCTGGGCGTTTGTCAATTGCCTGTCTTCTTCAGGCCATCCATACTCTTTCTCCATCTTTTGTATATAATCACTTGCCACCTGATGCCCCAGCCCCCGGGAGCCGCAATGAATCATAATTGTCACTTGCCCTTTCTCCAAACCGAAGGCTTTTGCTGTTTTTTCATCAAACACTTCGTCAACATATTGCAATTCTACAAAATGGTTTCCTGCTCCAAGGCTTCCAAGCTGCGGCTTTCCTCTCTTTCTTGCTCTTTGGCTTACAAGCCCGGGGTTTGCTCTTTCCAGCTTTCCATAATCTTCAATATGCTTCCAGTCATTATCATTTCCATACCTATTCTTAACTGCCCATTGCGCTCCTTCTTTCATAACTTCATCTAATTCTTCATCGCTTAATTTTATCCTTCCTCTTTCTCCAACTCCGGAAGGCACAGCGTCATAGAGCGCCTTTACAATAATTTCTTTTTTCTTCTCTGCATCTTTAATGTTAAGGTTTGTTTTTAGCAAGCGGACGCCGCAATTTGATACTACAAACCCGTTAGCGATAAAATTGTGATTGTTATTTTTTATAGTTAGATCATAAACAAAATTATTATGCGCCAATTCTTCTATATTTTCTATTTTATCGATTACAAATCCCTGTTCTCCAAAACAATTTTTCTCTAAGAATTCATTAAATCCTGCGAAAGAAAAAGCAATTCTGCTTCCAGTTTTACTGTAATTTGGATAATATATTGATTTCTCCAAGAACGATTCATTAATTAATTCTGAGGAAAGACTAGAGATGATTTCTGCTTTGGTGATGCCAGATTTTCTCATTTCTCTAGCTTTCGCTCTAGTTTCGTCCCTATACTCTATTGTTTTTTCTTTTAGTCTCAGCCATACTATGGCTGCATTGGCTAATTTTCTTTTTTTAATATTATAATCATAATTAATTTTAGTGAAGAGTTTAAGTAAATTTTTGGAGTCCGAATAAATCATTATTCTCATTCTATAAGATTTAGTGCCATTAGCTTCGTCAATTCTATTTTTAATGAATACATTTCTAATATCAAAATCCTCTAACAGTTTTGATATTTGGTTCATGAAGGTCATGCCGTATAAGGGGTTAGCCTTGCTCATTGAAAATAAAAGCCCGTATAAGTTGAATTTGTTGTGAGTCATGCTCTTAGGTGAACTTAATTCAGCTCCGAAGAGGGCTGCTAAGAATAGCCGCTTTTGCCAAATTTTAGAGTTCATAATCCATTCAGGCACGGGATAATCCTGTTTTGATTTATTGCCTGTAGGGGTGCCTAATAAATTAAGCAGGACCCCCAAGCTACTTGCTCCGCAGTGCATAAAGTGCTCCAATCTGGTGAATTGGTATTCTTTATATTGTGTTTTAATTTTGTGATTTTTTATTTTAGAGTAAATTCTGCCGGAAAATCCTAATTTTTCCAAATCAAGTTTTATTGATTCTAAATCTTCTTTGTTGCCATAAAAACTTGTTAATGTTTTCTTATTAGAGGGTTTAATATTTCCATCACCAAATACAAAGCCCATAATCCTGATTATATATGGAAGTTTAGGGTTTGTAGTATGCAGAGGTAGAAGCTCTAAAGATTTAAGCCCGTTTTTAATCTGAAGCTTTGATGTTGAGCTTCTATTAAGTTTATCAATATCTTCTTCGCTAATCAGTATTTTATCTTCTGGTTCTTCATATGACACCCCATTAAATGGATAGAGTATTATTTCATCGTCTTTTTTCAAGTACTTTAGCTCTTTCATTCCATCTTTGGTGTAGAAAGGATGATCAGGGGTAGCATGGACTTCTGTTCCAGAGGTGGTTGTAATTTTAATGATATTATCTGCTATCTTGCTCATAAAAAGTGATAATTCTGAAGAAACTTTCTCTCTTTTTTCTTTATCTAAAACAATTAGGTTTTCATCGCATTTATTTAAATTTTTTATCTTCTTCCAATAACCTAATTCGCTTAAGATTTTTGAATCGCCTTTCAGGCAATTTATATCGAAACCCACACCACCCGGTGATATAACTCCTTTATCAATATCAAATGCTGCAACTCCTCCAATGCTAAAACCATAGCCTAGGTGAGCGTCTGCCATGGCAAGTGAGTAGCCAATTATTCCGGGCAGGCATGCTACATTTTTTACCTGTTCTATTGTCTTGTCCTTTTCAATGGCTTTCATGAGCTTCTCGCTTGCAAGAATTCTTCCGGGAACAAGCATATTACCTGTTCTGGGTATCTCCCATACATTGTCGCTTATTTGTTTTATTTCAGCCATAAGTTAGTCACACCTTCAATGTTTATAAAGTTTTGATGATTCTGATTATTAATGGTTAAACGTGTTGACAAGCCGTGGGGATACGAAGAATGGCTGGAAGTTAATGAGAGCTATGTTATGAAAAGAATATTCATTAACAGAGGGCGCTTTCTAAGTCTTCAATACCACGAGAGAAAAACAGAAACAGTTTGCGTTGTCAGAGGGATGGTTGAACTGACTCTTGGAAATCTTACACCCTTTGGTTATGAATTATTCGCTCCAAGAGTTATGCATCCCAAGGATGTCATCCATCTTCCTCCAAGGACAATTCATAGGTTTAAGGCGCTGGAGAATGCCGTCTTAATTGAAGCCAGCACACCCGAATTAGATGACGTCGTGAGATTGGATGATGATTATGGGAGGAAAGGAACTAATGAGACTTAACATAATTTTTATACAGATTAATGCAATTACTTATAGTTATTAGATGAACACCAGGAGTTGACATAAACTTAACTTGCTCAGCTTAACTTGTATAATCAACATCAGCTACTTTTATCAAATATATTAATAGTAATTAATGTTTTGTGCTATAATTTCTAAGAACTTATCCATATAGGCAAGGGTTAGAGCGTTTTGTAGTTGATAAATTGCCTATAGCTAACCCTATGCGGATAGGCTCTAAATAGAATTGTATTCACTCATATCCCCCCTTTCCCCTCAAAGGCACGAATGAAAAAGCGCCGAGGTTTTCTTCTTTTGTTTTGCCATTGCTGTTTTTCTTTATTCTTATCATATCCTGTCCGCCAAACACGCTCTCGCTATTAACGGGTATTATTAGTATTCCATTATTCTTTAATTGAGCAATTAGCTGCTGGGGCACTCGTGGAGCAGCCGCAGTTACGATTATCCTGTCATAAGGCGCCTCGGCATTGTATCCTAGACTTCCGTCGCTTAGAATTGGCTTTATATTTTTGTAATTTTTTAAGTTTGACTTTGCAAACTTATGAAGTTCGGGAATTATCTCAATTGTTAATACTTTTCCGCTCTTTCCGACAATCTCATTTAATATAGCTGCCTGGTAACCGCTTCCGCTGCCAACTTCCAATACTTTGTCGCCTTCTCCGGCTTCAAGTGCCTGCGTCATGAGCATTACTGTCGTTGGCTGGCTTATTGTCTGGCCTGCCAGAATGGGCAGAGGGATGTCGTTGTAAGCGTTTCCTATATATTCCGGCAGAACAAATTTTTCCCGCGGGATTTTCCTGAAGGCTTCAATTGCTCTTTCATCTGTGATTATTTTTGAATCTTTCCAGTAATTTATTAACTCATCTTTTTTATTCATAATCTATAATATCATGTGCTCTTTATAGATATTATTAAAAGCAGAGAGTGTGTAATTTAAAGGAAGATTGTTAGCAAGGAAACCTTGGTTTCCTTACATACGCGAGGATGTCAGAGTCTGGTCAAATGAGTACGCTTCAGAGGCGTATGGCTTAGTGCCTGCGAAGGTTCAAATCCTTCTCCTCGCATGATTCAAAAAATGATTTGAATGAGCAATTACCCTGAATTTATTTGCTTTACTCTTATTTTATCTTAGTATTCTTCAGCGCTTTATCTGTTAAAATTTCAACAGGGCTTAAATCAATATTGTCATAGCCTTTAGATATCCTGATAGTTAGTTCGGCTTTTGCTCTATTGATTATCTTACTCCTAATGTAGTCAATGTCTCTGTCTGGAAGGGACCTGTTTGCAGGATTAATCATCTCACGATACCTGCATGCTACATCAAAACTTGTCTCAAATTCTTTTCTGTATTTATCCGCAACTAACTCCTTTCCTACAGCAATTTTCAGGATTTCATGCACAATTGCATTGGATATATTTCCAATGAAGAGCTCAATGAGCTTATTTCTGTTTTGAACCATTTCTTATTCCTCTTATTATCTTGTTAAAAGTTTTATAGTAAATGGAATTGTATCTCTTTAGAAAAGCCTTTTTATTAAGGATGTTTTGCCTGATATCCTCAGAAGCTGCGCCAAGGCTTCTCGCTATTTCTTTATCTATAGACTCATTGGTTATTTTTTTGCCATTTATATAGAGAAATATAGAGGTCATATTCCTTGTAAGCTTGAACTTCTCACTTCCAGTCAGAATATCAAAATTATCAATAAGAACCTTGCTTTCTAAAAGATGCAAATCAAGAAGTTTGTAATCAAGAACTCTTTTTTGCCTGTATATAAATTTCTTTTTAGCTACGCACCTGCTAAGCATAACCTTATAGAGAGGATCAGTTTCTAATCCTTTAGCCATTTCCTTATTGCTTAAAACGATTATATGTGCCTTAATGCCAATTTTTTTGGCTATTAAGTTTTCAATTAATTTTGTATTAATATTTTTATCAGTTATCATCAAAATATCAACATCATTAAAGTTAAACCCTCTCTCCAAAAATGAGCCAGTAATTATAATATTACCATAATTAACAATATTATCATCAATTATCTTAATCAGTTCTTGAATGATTTTTAATTTTATTGGCTCAATATTTTCAACATCGTAAAAGCAGAGCTTTTGAGGAACATTAACCGTCTGAGATTTTGTATCTCCAAGAAGCTTTATAACAACATAATCTCCAATATTAAAGCTATTTCTGTTTTTAGGAATGTATACCTGGTCCATTTTGCTTCCTTTGCTTATTTTGCTTACAAGTTCCATATTACGTAATATTACGTAATATTTATAAATCTTTCTATCTTAGAAGCCAGTATTATACATCCGTCACACGTCCAGCACTACATTTATTTCATACCGCAGATTATACTATATTAAACTTAAAAGGCAGAGACAATTTTATTTCATCAAGGCTGCCTGTCCTTTTTTTAAAACTAAATATTGCTATGCCCTTTGTTTCCTTATCAATTATTCTAAACACCCCGCTTCCCATATTATCAAAATAGCAATTAGAAATATCTCCTGCAGTTATCTCTAAAAAATCGCCTTCTTGGTCATAATAAATGCTCATTTTGTTTTCCATATTTGTCCTGTTATTTTATTTGTAAAAAAGGATGTTATCACAAAGCCATTCCCGTTTAAATATTTATCGTGAATTCTGATAATTGTAGCACATATTTGCACAGAATTCCCGTGATAGATAATTCCAAAGAAAGTGCTATAATCAAGGGAATTATCTATAACTACAACTATCAAGTATCTTTCAGGTGATTCGTGATGTTTGAACTCACTGTAGAAATATAAAACGTCCTGGTGCTCTTCATATCTTATTGTCAAAGGACTTCTTAGAGCAAACCGTATTTCTTCCAGTTGTTCGTTCATTAATGGATGCTTTTGTATGTGTTTCCACCTTTCTTTTGACAGATGTACTCTCTTCCGGTCTTGTCTTTAATTTTAAAAATGTAATCAATCATCTTCACACGTCCAGCACAACCTCTATCTCATAACTTCCTTCTTTCTTTTTCTCAACTTTCATGTCATGGTAGGTTATTGCTTTTATGTGCTCATCAAATTCATAGCCCCCGCTCTTATCTCCCAGAAAATCGCATTTTAGCGAGTATCCTGCTTTGTCTTTGCTGATAATCAAGTTTTCAACTTTGCTTATTATGAAGTTTTCTGCATCTAAAAGAAATATTATTTCCTCAAGGAGATTATACAAAAGATTTTCAATGTCATCTCCCATTATTCCAATGCCTTTTTTAATTTTGGCTTTAATATTGTCTTTAGTCATTGCTTCCCTGACAGCAAGGGCAGAATTAGCGAAGGCTTCCTCAAGAGTCTTTCCGCTGGCGCTGAATTTAATGTCTGCTGTGTGGGGGAGGAAGGTGAACTTTTTAGTTTTGGGCGCCATCTTGCTCCTTACCCCTCTTCCCACACATATAATTTCATCTTTTTGGGGGAGTACTGCTTTATGCTTGAGGAAAGCGCCCGCTCATGAACATACACAACTTCATGATAATTGCTTGCGCTGCACACACTCTGCAGCTCACAGACTCTGAACTCATATTCGTACTTTGCGGGAATCCTGTTTGAAATGAAGTTGTTTAGTTCAGAACTAACTTGCGAGATCTCAGACATCTTAATGACTTCATCCCTGAATTGTGCATTGCCTGCGAGCTGCTCAAGTATCAGCTTTTCAGTCTCTATTATATTCTGGTCCTCAAGACTCTTGCTGCTGAACTTAGAAAATACAATCACCACTGCCCCAAGTATCAGAAGTATTGCTATGAACGCCTCAAGTATTCTTATGATTCCGCGCTTGTTGTTTATATAAATCATTTTGCCCCGAATTATTTTTATTAATTATCTTATAAAAAGCCATATTAACTCAGCCTACTAAGCTGGCGGTTCATCTTAACAGTTAATTATGAATTTTTCTAAATTTTTCCTTTTTATTTATATCCCTTTTAATAACTATAAATCCTCATCTTTACATTCTGCAGGGTGCCATTGCTGTACAACATCTGCCTTATTATCTCATCTGCTTTAATATTGAGCGTTGTTGAAAGAGTCCTGAGAGAGTAGACGAGAGTATTCCCTCTGTCATCCATAACTATAAACCCAAAATCACTTGACTTAGAAACTCTTAAATTATCCCTGAACTTTTCATAATTTTCCCAGTATGTCTTGTTTAATGCAAGTATTTTGCTGTATGAAAGAGCATCAACCTTTCTTGTAACGCTAAGCCTGTATTTTGATACAGCAGAGCATGGGGCTGTGTTTATATTTGAGTCTGGAAATTCGTCAGAAATATAAACGTCATAGAATCCCCTGGCACCGTATATGAAGAGATTGTTTTGAGTTGCTTTGGAACTTACGAGCGAGCCGTTCTTTTCAAAAACGGCCGTATAACTTCCCATACTTATTGGAACTGAAAAGCATGCTTCCGCAATATCTTCTTCAACGTTAAGCCCAACTTTGCTTAAATTTGCCTTCAGGTAATCCGGCAGGTTTACCTTTAAAATTTCAATAGTATTGCTTTCTGTCTTTGTTTCAAACGGCTTTATGAAATAGAAAAGCACAAACACAAAGCTTATGAATATCAGGGCTGCCAGAATGGCTTCCAAGTGGCCAGTGCCTCTTTTGTTTTTCATATCTATGAAATTCATATTGCAAGCCCCTTAATCCCTTTAATTAATATCTTATTGTAAATTATCATATCATTCTAATAACTTTTATTGTATATTTAAGTGAGCAGTGTAAATCTACACTAACTTTTAGTGAATTTTATCAATAGCCTTTATGTTCATTATAAGTAACCATTTTAACATTAATTAATATTTCGGACAATTGCATGCATCTTAAATTACTGTTTTTACAGTTTATTAGTTAATTATTCTTAGTTCTGAGGTAACCTATTGGTGCGAAAATGCCCTGATATCCTATATTTATCATTTAACCTTAATTAATCTCAACTCTCTTTTAAATTATTATCAATTGAAGTATAATCTCAATTTTATTATGAATATCATCACCCAAACACGCTCCTTGCCCCCATTAATACCAGGAACGATATTGCTGATAGTATAAAAGAGTGTTTGATTCCTGCCCTTACTTTTCCTTCAGCTATCTTGCCTATTACCAATCCTGTGAAAATGCCCTGCGTTATTATAAGGAAGAGGAAGGGATTTGAAAACTTCTCGCTTGATAGTCCAACGTTCCTGAAAGTCGTGATGTCTGTTTCAACTCCATAGCTCCCTATTGTGCTTGTAAGTGGGATAATCTTAAACTGCACCACAAGTATTATCGCTATGAATACGAGGAAAATAATATAGCCCTGCACAACTAAATTATAGATTGCTGATTTCTGCTCTTTTTTTAGCTTTTCAACTTCTGATACTGACTCTGCAACGGATTCTAAAATTTTCTCTATGTTCCCTCCAGCCTTTTCAGCCTCGCTTATCTGGGAAACAGCCCTCTTTATCACGGGGCTGTCTGTATCCTCTGCAAAGACTTTAAGAGCCTGCTGAATGGGAATTCCAAGGGATATCTGGTTTGCTAATTTGTCTATGTGAGGCGTTAGGGCTCCATAATCCTTACCTTTTATATTTACGATGCTCCTGCTTATCGGAGTTCCTGAATTTACGCTCTCCACAAGGTTTCTTGAAAACTCAAGAAACATCCTTTCTATTTCTTTCTCATGCGTTGTGGAAGCAATGGTAGATATAACAAAGGGCAGCGACCCTATTATTGCTCCCAGCCCTATAATTAAATACATCAGCTCGCTGTCCCTAAGCCAAATAACGCTTGAAGCAATTATCAGCAAGCCGAATATAACACCTAAAATCTTTCCTTTTTCCATGTTGCCTCTTTTATTGGTTTTATTCTCAATATGACTAACAATTAAGGATTTATTAAGTTTGACATGGGTGGTTTTTGTTATTGAAGCAGGTAAGACAATGGAAATAAAACACCGAAATCTTTTTATATGTTCATTATTGTTAACTTTTTATGGTTAAGATTAATTCTTCCGCGCCGCAATTTACTGAAAAAGCATTCGTTAACGGGAAGGAAGAAACTATCAGCTTGGGCAATTATAAAGGCAGATGGGTTATTCTGTTCTTCTATCCTGCAGACTTCACTTTTGTCTGCCCCACTGAGCTTGGAAAGCTCGCTGATAATTATGAGCAGTTTAAGAAGCTGAACACAGAAGTAATAAGTGTCAGTACTGATACTGTCTTTGTTCATAAGGCATGGCATGATCATTCTCCGACTATTAATAAGATAAAATTCCCGATGCTGGCAGACCCAACCCGCAGCGTTTGTCGCTCTTATGAAACTCTCATTGAAGAAGAGGGCCTGTCCCTCCGCGCCACTTTCATTATTGACCCTGAAGGGATAATTAAGGCTTATGAATTCCACAATAATGATATCGGCAGGAGCATTGATGAACTACTTCGGAAGGTTCAGGCGGCGCAGTTTGTTGCCGAGCATCATGGAGAAGTATGCCCGATGGACTGGAAGCCCGGCCAGAAGACTTTAAAGCCGGGAATGGAATTGGTGGGGAAGATATAACATCAGAAATATCTAGTATTTTTCTAAGAAGATTATATAGAGACACCTAAAACTTTAAATAACTTATTAACGATAGTTAACTTATGGAAAAAATATCCTTAAAAGAAATTTATCTTGATAACGCAGCAACGACTTATACTGACAAGCGCGTCGTTGATGAGATGTTGAAGTACATGTCGGGCGATGGAGTTTACGGCAATCCAGGCAGTTTTAACACTATTGGCTTGAAGGCTAAGAAAGCCCTTGATGATGCCCGCCAAAGAGCAGCTAATATCCTTGGATGCAATAGTTCAGAAATCATTTTCACCGGAAGCGGCACTGAAAGCATCAATTTAGCTCTGCAGGGCATTGCCCGCGCTAACATGAACAGCAAGAAAAAGCATATTATTACATCAAAAGTTGAGCACAAAGCAGTTCTTGAAACCTGTGAATATCTTGAAAGTACTGGTTTCAAAGTTACCTATCTGGATGTTGATGAATTCGGATTAGTTAAGCCTGAAAAGCTTGGGGCTGCTCTAACTGATGAAACCCTCCTCGTTTCAATCATGTACGCTAATAATGAGGTTGGAAGCGTTAATAATATTCCTGAGCTTGTTAAGGTTTGTAAAGAAAGCGGAAAAAAGGTTTTATTCCACACTGATGCCTGTCAGGCTGCAGGATACCTTGATATTAATATTAAGAATTTGGGGGTTGACCTAATGACAATTAATGCCAGTAAGCTCTATGGACCCAAGGGAGTTGGTTTGTTATACATCCGACAAGGAGTGGTTTTAAAGCCCATAATTATTGGCGGAGGCCAGGAGAGAGGTTTGAGGAGCGGAACTGAAAACGTCGCTGGAATAGTTGGTTTTGTTAAAGCCCTGGAAATCGCTGAGCAGGAGAAAAATTCTGAAGTTAAGCGTTTGACCGAGCTTCGTGATTATCTTATTAAAAACCTGATGGAAAAAATACCTAAAGTCTTATTGAATGGCCATCCAATGCAAAGGCTTCCAAACAACGCCAATTTAAGTTTTATTGATGTTGAAGGAGAAGCGATTATGCTCATGATGAATGAAGTTGCAGGCATTTGTGCCAGCTCAGGAAGCGCCTGCACTTCCAAGACTCTTGATCCGAGCCATGTTATCCTTGCTCTCGGCAGGCCTTATGAAGTCGCTCATGGGAGCATTCGTTTCACTCTCGGCCGCTCAACAACAAAAGCAAATATTGACAAAGTAATTGAAGTCCTTCCGGGAATTATTGAAAAGCTGCGAGAAATTAGTCCTGTCAATCTTAAAATGGAGGAGGTTTTGCCGATAGGGAAATGAAAATGGAAAAAGAAGAAATGATAGATGACGAACTCTCATCTGTTAATGAATTGAAAGTTATTCCAATGCGTCATAAGGACGTTGAGGCAAAAGTTAAAGCTGGCAAAGTGGAAGAATGGTTCTATACTGATATTGTTAAGGATCACTTCTTCAATCCCCGTAATTTATTGAGAAGCGATGATGACTTAAAAAAATTTGCTCATGATGGTTATGGGAGTGTGGGTGCGGCAGCGTGCGGCGATAAAATGGATATGTGGATTAAGATTGATAAGGAAAACGATAAAATCATTGGCTGCTTGTTTAAAACTTTTGGATGCGGGAGTGCAATTGCTAGCACCTCCATGCTTACTGTAATGATTACAGAAAATGGCGGAATGCTTATTGAGCAAGCTCTCAAAATTAAGCCACAAGATATAGTTAAGAGGCTTGGCGACTTGCCTCAGAGAAAATTCCATTGTTCGGTTCTCGGTGATAAATCTCTTCGTCAGGCAATTAATGATTATTTCAGAAGAACTGGCCAGAACGACAGGATTGTCATTGAGGGAGCACAAGTTGTTGATATGGCCTTGAAGATTACTGACAAGGATATTGAGGAAGCTGTTCTTGACGGAGCACACGACTTTGAAGCTGTTCAGAAGAAAACAAAGGTGGGCGTTCATGACAAATCATGCATCCCAAAAGTTAAGGAATTAATCGAGTTTTATAAGCAGAAGTACTATGGAGGATAATATGAGTAAAAAAGGAAATCAAGTTAGCTTAGAAGAGAGAAAAATTAATGTTAATACTGCACGTGCTGCTAAATTAGGCGAGGCTGATGGTGGTTTGAATAATGATCATATTTCAGCTAATAAACCTCTAAAAATCTCAAAAGACTGGACTATTGCTGAAATTTTTGAGCGTTTTCCCAAGCATATTGATGAGCTTTCAGAAATCATGGCTGATTACGGTCTCCATTGCGTGGGATGTCAAGTAAATGCTTACGAAACTCTTGAGCAGGGCTGTCTTGGGCATGGCCTTGATGGCAAGGTGGTTAAAAATCTTGTGAATGATCTGAATAAAATAATATCTGACAAAAAGAATAAAACAGTATCTAACAATGGAAATCTGATTACATTGACAGATAGCGCAAAAAGCAGGTTATTGGAGATATTAAACAATAAATCCAGAGAGGTTGGTAGGAAAGTCTTTTTGAGAATTAACTGTAGCGGCGGGGGTGAAAGCAAGGACTCCTGCTGTCAAGTTATTTATTCCTTCGGCTTTGAGAAGAATGTCATGGAGAATGATGCAGCCATTCCCATCAAGAACTCAAATATAAATGTAATAGTGAAGAAGGAGGATATTGACAAGTTCAATGGGCTGGAAGTGGATTATATAGAAGATGGCAAAGTAAAGGGCTTCAAGATAACAAATAATAAACTAAACTCCGGATGCGCATGCTGCGGATAAATAATAAAAATTAATAAAACCAATAAATTAGTGAATAATAAAAATTGTGTAAAAAGTGTTAGTTACTTAGATGAACTAACCTGCTTGAATGAGCCAATACTTGCTTTAACATTTCATTTTATATATTAATTAAATAAATCTTAAATTGTCTAAAGGGCTAAATCATGGCTATCTTAAAAACAGAAGACAAAGAAGTTGAAGTTCCCGATAATGAATCATTAATTGATGCTGCCCAGGAGCTGGGTGTTTTATTCAGCTGTGAGAATGGGACTTGCGGGACCTGCCTGACAAATATTGAGGAAGGCGAAGAGAACCTTAATGAGCTGACTCCTGCCGAGAAAGACTATGGAATTGAAGAAGGAGAAAACAGAAGGCTCATGTGCCAGTGCAGGATTAAGGAAGGAGAAGTAAAGATAAGATATGATGGTTTTTGAAAATGCTGACTAAAAAAAGATTGTAAAATATTTTAAAGAAGAGAATTCTAATGATGTTACTCTTGAAAATCTATTCAAGGATTTGAAGCTTGAAGCTAAGGATTTACCAGTCCTTTAATTCTTTTTAGAGCAGCTTATTAATGAAAAGATTATAATTCGTGGTCACACTATGAAAGGAATTTATTGACAAATTCTTTGCAGTTTGAAACTTCTAATAGATGGCTTGAATTGATTAATTTAGCAAGTAAGAATTAATTTTCTTTAACTATTCTTTCTATGTTGTCTTTTTTACTATTTATCCAAAGATAAACAGAAATAAAAGCTATTTCTATGAATATTAAAAACAAACTTAGAATTATTAGTAGCGATAAATTATTGCTTAACATTTCTATAGAAACAAACATATAAGAAAGCACTCCAATGAGAAGAGAGATAGCTACTGTCCAAATTACATTTACGTACGTAAGGTATGTCTGATATTTAAAATTTAATAAAGTAATATCTTTATTACTTAACCCCATTTTCTTAGTCCGCCCATAAGAGATAATAATGCTCCGATTAACAGAGAAAGTATTGGTGCTATAATAATCTGGCTTCTTGTCGGTATTGTTATTGCGAAACCACCCAGCCCAACTATTATAAGAACTATTCCGATAATTAAAGATAACAGATTTATAGTTTCTTTTGTGCCTTTTCTCACTTTTTCACCCTCTTTTTTATTGCTATAAGTATGATTATTCTACTTTAAAACCTTTGTGTCTTCTTGATGGATTTCTTTTTCGTTTATTTTTTACTCTCCTCTGCTAACCACCAACCGATAAGTTAACAGAGAACTTCATTCCAAAGCTTAATAAACTATAGTTAACTTTTCATGCTCATGTATAAAATAGAAGAGCTTGGCTTTGAGCTTCCTGAGCTTCCGTTTGCTTACAATGCCCTTGAGCCCTACATGGATGAAGAAACAATGAAGATTCATCATAGCAAGCATCATAAGGCTTATGCTGACAAGCTTAAGGGAGTTGCAGAAAAGAATGGATTCTCCTCGCAAAAACCCTTAGACTTGATTAAGAATATTAATAGTCTGCCTAAGGAAGCTCAGAAAGGCGTTAGGAATTTTGGCGGGGGGCATATTAATCATTCTTTCTTTTGGACAGTTCTAAAGAAGGGCATCAGCCACGACAATTTAGAAGTTATCAGAGCCATTGAGAAGAAGTTTGAAAGCTACGAAAAATTTGTTGAGCAGTTCACTAATGCCTCAAATACTTTTTTCGGAAGCGGGTGGACATGGTTAGTTGTTAATGCTAATAAAGAACTAGAAATAATTAATACTGCCAACCAAGACAGTCCTTACAGCAATAATCAGAAGCCAATACTTTGTTTGGATTTATGGGAGCATGCATACTATATCCTATACAAATGGAACCGCGCAGAATATGTCAAGAATTGGTGGAACATAGTCAATTGGGAGAAGGTGAATGAATATTACTTGGAAGCGATGAGGGAATAGACTATTTACTTGGCTATCTTCCATAATAAATCAAAATATTGTTTGAATGATTTTGCTGATTCTCTTGATTCTATCACAAAGGCCATTATTTTAGGTTCATAAAACACGATTAAGACTTTATTATTAATTATCTCTAATGAAACAGGTGTTATGTATTCTCCTGGCATCACCCTTACTTTAGTTAGCGGTTGCCTCTTTCTTTCATTAATTAATTCTTTGGCATCTTTATTGTAAATGATCTTCATTTTCACTTTTTTTCTTGCCCTTACTTTGTTGAATTCTTTAAAATATCCTGCAAGAATATCTGCTGATTTTGGTGCACCTATAATGAGCCACTCATCGTTTTTATGCGAGTCTTTTAAGATGTCTTCCCAGATTGCTTTTACGCTCTCTGTGCCAACATGAATTGTTGCTTTGACATCTTTTGAGATTTTATTATAAATTTTTTCTAGATTAATAATCTCTTTTTCGGCTGTTATCAACTCTTTCTTTTTGTTCGCTACTATTTTATTTAATAATTTAGGATTAGCGGGCTCAAAGAGCCTCTTTTTAGCTTCCATTACCTCGTTAACAAGTCCAATCTTAGAAAGTTTATTCAGAGCTTTGTAGACTGAAACTCTGTTAAGGTTCGTGCCTTTTGATATCTCAGTTATGTTGGATATCTTGCTCTTTAATAAAAAATTGTAAACCGCCCATTCGCTATCTAATAAACCCAAATCCTTGGTTATACTCATAATGTATGTTGTTTTTCTGCATACTTAAACTTTTCTATTCGTTGTATATTGATAGTCAACAAAAACTTATAATGGATTAATAGATAGTTTCTAAATGACTATGGGATATAGAGATAGCAGAGAGTATAAGCAATGGCTTAAAATTGCTCAGCAAGATCCTACCTGGAGGCGCGAGCAAGAGACAGCACGATTGCGTGAGAAGGCAGAACGTGCAATATGCAGATATCACACAAGTGTTGGAGATTACTTAATTCCCGGTGCAATTCTACTTATAGGGCTGGGCGCTATGACGTTTGGTGACTATTTAATAGGACAGATAAAACCCAAAACTCCTTATTTAACCCAATATCTGTCTGCTTTTCACAATCAACAGTTACTCATTGTCAGCAGGAATAATGATGGAGATATAACTTATCTCGTTAGAGGTCCGAAGGAAGATAAGCGATTGATTACTTATGTTAGTACTGAAGGAGATTTAAAACCAGAAATAATGTATGTGGGATTGGAACCAAGTCCAAAAAGAGATCTTTCCAAAGATGATTTGAAACCATGGACAGAAATTGGCTATAAGTTCAAAAACTTGAGACTGGAAGATATACCTTTGGTGGATGAGACTATAGATGTGAAAAACAAATTTTTAGAAGATTTGCCAGATTGAAAGTTGACGCCATTAATTTTTTATAAAATTGCTCTTCCACAAGCTTATTAAAGGCTGTATTTATTGATAATTAAGAATATTTTAATTTATTGAAAGGAGGTAAGAAATGTCTGAAAAAGAAAATATTGAAGACGTAGTAACGTTTAAGAAAGGCACTTTGTGGAAGCTGGCTCTGGGCATTTTAGCGATATTACTGATAGTGTCTATATTTACTGGAGGTTTCAAAGGCAGCAGTAGTTCTGATGGTTCCGGAAGTTCGGGCGGTTCTGGGAGCTCTGAAGTTGATTTAAGCGCATTCATGAGCGATGAATCATTATATCCTTTTCTTGGCTCTAAGGACGCAGACACTACAGTTATAGAGTTTTCAGATTTTCAGTGTCCTTACTGCGCCATGGCTTCAGGTTTGCCTTCATGGATTGACGACTACAAGTCAAGATTTGGCGATTTGATAGGTTCAGCTCAAAAAGTAAAGCAGTTAGCTATTGATGGAAAATTACGATTCATTTATGTTCCAATGAGTTTCTTAGGTAAAGAATCAGTATATGCTGCTCAGGCAGCGCTATGCGCTAACGAGCAGGGCAAGTTCTGGGAGATGCATGACGCTATATTCAAGGCTCATGATTCCAGCGAAGGAACAGGGAAGTATGAAAAGAACAAGCTTAAGATTCTGGCTGAAGGCATTAAGGGATTGAACTTCAACGCCTTTGCTGATTGTCTTGACAACGATAAGACTCTGGAAGCCGTTTACTTGGCTGCTAATGAAGCCAGCAAAGCTGCTAGTGGTACTCCGACATTCTATGTTAACGGCAAGAAGTATCCCGGCTCGTGGCAGCAGTTATCATCAGCGATAGGTGCTTAATTTTTTATTTTTCTTTTTTATTTTATCTTGGTGAGCAGGAACTTTTAGCACCGATAAGTTGCCTTATAACCAAGAATAATCAACTAATAACTTGTAAAACGCGGACATAAGCTGCATGCAATTATCTGGCATATTGATTAATGTTAAGAGAGTTATTTATGATGAGCATAAATGTTATTGATAATAGCTGTAACGAGAGACCAAAATATTTCACTATGTTTTTTGTTCTCTCGAATATATCATAAGACATTATGGAGAAATATTAAATTCTTATGCTATATATTAAAAGTTAGTGCAGATTTCCGTTAATAGCCTTTATTTTTATACATCAGTTAATCAGCCCGGCATAAAAAGGTATATAAATTAACGCTGTAAGATTAGAAGAGATGGACTTGCAGAAAGTGAAGATACTGAAAATTGAACGGTTAACTCATGATGTCAAGAGATTCGTGCTTAAAAAGCCATCCGATTATGCATTCGTGCCGGGGCAGGCTATCCAATTAACAATTGATAAGGACGGCTGGAGAGACGGAAAGAGGTCATTTACTATAACTTCAGCTCCGGATTCAGATTTTCTTGAATTAATAATAAAAGAGTATCCAGAGAAGCACGGCGTGACGGAAATGCTTCATAAGATATCTGAAGGGGATTACCTGCTTATAAGCAAGCCCTTCGGGAAGTTTGACTATGATAAGTCTAAGAGAAAAGTATTCATCGCGGCAGGCTCTGCAATAACAAAATTCCTCTCGCTGTTAAGAGTGCTAAAAAGCAGTAACGATATTAATAAGCTTAATAATATCATATTGATATATTCAAACAAAACTTCGGGCGATGTAATTCTTGAAGAAGAATTAAAGGAAATATTTTCAGGCGCCGCCAAAAACCTGGTTTTAGTATTGACGAGAGAGAGCAAGGAAAGTTACATTAACGGAAGAGTCAGTGAGGAGCTTTTAAGAAAATATGTGGACAAAGAATCCAAAGTGTCGGTTTGTGGCCCTCCGGAGTTCATAAAGAGCATGATGGACTTTGCAAGAAAAATTCAATCTTGATTTAATCTTTAATAACAAGATATTGCAAAATGCAAGAGTTAATATTAAAAATTAAGGTGATTGATACATTTCCGCACCAGTGAGTTGCCTTAGAACCAAGAATAATTAACTGATAACCTGTAAAACACTAAGCTGCATGTAATTGTCTGACATACTAACTGATGTTGAGATGGTTGTTTATAATGAGCATAAAGTCTATTGATAATAGTTATATTAAAAGTTAGTGCGGATTTACACTGCTCACCAAAATTAATAATGCAACTCCTCATTGATAAGGTTAGCAGCTTGAAGAGAGATGTTATCACATAAGCCTTAATAAAATAAACTAAATTATAATGTATATTGACAGTTAATAGGCTCTTAAAAGCAAATTATAAAGCAGCAATAAAGGGATAATAAACAGCAAACATGCAAGCCTTAATATCTCAAGTCAATGAAGTTAAGAACCAGAATGTAAATAATATAAAAGAGATAATAATTAATAGAATTAAGGAATTTGAAAGCATCAGCAAAGGAAGCGCAGAAGATATTTTCAAGGAGCTTTGCTTTTGCCTTCTTACGGCCAATTACAGCTCTGCTGGAGGGATTAAGATACAGAAGACAGTGGGCAACGGCTTTATGGCTTTAAGCGAAGCAGAGCTGGCTGAAATGCTTCATGGTTTAGGACATAGGTTTCCCAACGCCCGCGCCAAATTTATAATAGAAGCCCGCCGGCATTTAAAGAACATTCCAGTAGTCTTAAAGAATCTTGAAGGAGAAGAATTAAGGGGATGGTTTGTTGATAATATTAAAGGATTCGGTCACAAAGAAGCAAGCCACTTCTTAAGAAACATTGGCTTTAAGGATTATGCTGTTGTGGATTTTCATATTGTTGATATTCTAAACAGGCATAATCTGCTGGAAGGAATTGAAAGAAAAAAAGCCCTCAACAAGAAGAAGTATCATTATGTGGAAGGGGTGCTGAGGAGACTTTCAGAAAGTTTAAATATGAGCCTCGCGGAGCTTGACTTATACCTGTGGTATCTGGAGACGGGGAAGGTGCTGAAGTGATTGACAGGAAAGACTTATAATTACAGCTAACCTGAAATTTTATGGTTGAAGAGAGGGTTTCTATTTTCATTGATGGCAGTAATTTGTATCATAATCTCAAGAGGTATAACATTAAGGTAACATTTGAGGAAATTATTAAAAAATTTGAGGTTATAGGAGAGATTACCAATATATTTTATTATACTGCGTTACTTGACAGGTCTTTTGATGAGAAGAGATATTTAGAACATAAAAAGTTTTTAGACAAAATATCAAAGATTCCCAATTTTCACATTATACTTTGTAATCTTAGAAAAGTATTAATGCCGGATGGCTCAGTTAATTATGCTATCAAGGGAGATGATGTTCATTTGGCTACTGATCTGATTAGTGGTTCTTACGAGAATTTGTACGATGTTGCAATTATCGTATCTGGTGACGCAGATTTTATTTCGGCAATAAAAGTTGTTCAAAAGAATGCTAAAAAGGTAGTAAATGCTTTCTTTCCTAAAAGTTCCTCTTATTTGCTTAGAAACTGCTGTAATAATTCTATAAACTTAAGAAGATTATTGCAGAAATAATGAAAGTCCCAATATGGTTTTACCCATACGGGACAGTTATTATAACTAATAATCCTTTAACCCTTAAAAATCTTTCTATGGCGTTAAGTTTACGTGTTATAGAGGTAACCTTATTTTGGGATAAGACACACAGAACTATTTTTCACAAACTTTAAAAGCGTGTTGCGGTTATATTCTTAGTGAAGAATAGAAATGTAGGTTTTTTGGTTATAGGAATAGCGTTAGTAATTGCAGCCATTGTTCTTGTGTTTAATTCTGGGCTTAAGAGCATTGTGGCTGCTACCTGTTCCATAGAGCACGGCGGCGGGCAGTGCACTATGTATGATACCATAGCCATCCAGACTGGAGTCAGCCTTGCAATAGCGGGGCTTGTATTTCTTGTAGGGGCTTACCTTGTGTTTGTAAAAGAAGATGTTGTTACGAAATTTAAGCTTGTCAAGGCAGGAGATGAAAAGAAAAAGAAAGTTGAGCTTAACTCTCTTGACAAGGAGGAAAGAGTTCTTGTCAAAATACTCCATGACTCAAACAACGCAATGTTTCAGTCAGAGCTTGTTGAAAAGTCCGGCTTTGACAAAGTCAAAGTAACAAGGATTCTTGACAGGCTTGAAGGCAGGCAGTTCATTGAAAGAAAGAGGCGCGGCATGTCAAATATAGTTATACTTAAATAATCTTCTTTCAATTTCTTCTTATGAAACCAAACACTATAATCATCCACTACAGCGAGATAGCCACTAAGGGACTGAACAGGAGATTCTTTGAAGATACCCTGATAAAAAATATAGCCGCAGCTTTAGGCATAAAAAAATCAATAGTAAAAAGAAAGTACGGCAAGATAGTGGTTGAAACTGAAGGAAATGAGGATATAAGATATAGGTTGCAGAAAATTCCAGGCATTGCTTACTTCGCGTTTGGCGTTAAGGCTAAGTTAGATATTGAAGATATTGTTAAGGAGTCCCTTAATTATATCGGAGGCACAGCATTCAGGACTTTCAGAGTTAGTGCAAAAAGAAGCAACAAAAACTTCGGGCATACTTCGGATGAGATTAATAATATAGTTGGAAAAGCGGTGCTGGAAAAATTTCCTGATAGCAAAGTAAAGCTTAACGCCCCGGATATTGAATTATTTATTGAGATTTCTGAGAAAGAAGCTTATCTCTATACTAATAATGAGAAGTTCAGAGGAATTGGCGGTTTGCCTGTCGGAAGTTCTGGCAGAGTGATAGCTTCATTATCTGGAGGAATTGATTCTCCTGTTGCTTCATTTATGGCTATGAAGAGGGGATGCAAAGTTGTGTTTGTTCACATTCATAACTCCAGCGTCCAGGGAGAAATTGTTAAAGATAAAATAAAGAAGCTAGTTGATATATTAAGATACTATCAGAACGAAGCGAAACTCTACATCATTCCCTTTGAAAAACTTCAGATGGATATCATTATGAGAGTTCCAGCAAAGATAAGGATGATAATTTACAGAAGATTCATGATGAAAATTATGAACAGGATTGCCTTGAATGAAAAGGCAAAGGCAGTAGTCACAGGGGATAATATAGGGCAGGTTGCCTCACAAACCCTTGAAAACATCAATTGCATACACAAAGCTTCGCTCCTGCCGGTTCTTCCTCCGTTAATTGGGATGAATAAGGAAGAAATTATTGAAATTGCAAGAAAGATAGGCACTTACGAGACTTCAATAATTAAAGGAGAAGACTGCTGCTCATTCATGATTGCCGAAAATCCGGAAACCCAGGGAAAGTTAGAGAATATTGAAGAAGCAGAAAAGAAAATAACTGATGCTGAAGAATTGGTTGATGAATCTGTGAAGGGGGCAGAAATTGTGAGATTATGACACAAAGATTTAAATAAGTGGCATCACTTATTCTGCTATGACTAATATTACATTGTCTATAGATGATAAAGTTTATAAAAAAATGCGCAGATATTCAGAAATCAAGTGGAGTGAGTTTGTTAGAAAGATGATTCATCATAGAATTACAGAGCTTGAAGGCTTGGAGAAAAATGATAAAAGTGGTAGCATTTTTGCGATGATAGCATCACAAGAAGCTCTAAAAAAGCATTGGGATAATAAGGAAGATGAGATATGGGATAATTTACAATAGAGGAGATATAGTTCTTGTTCCTTTTATTTACTCTGACTTAAGTAACTTTAAACTTAGACCTGCATTAATTATATCCAATAATCTGGTAAAATTTAGTGAAAATAAGATTTGTTGCCTTATTACTTCAAAGCCTTGGCCCGGTGATATATCTATAGAAAAATCAGATTTGTTGAGAGGGAATCTGCCAGTTAAGAGCTTTGTAAGGCCAGAAGTCATGCTTACAGTCAACTCTAGAATGATAAGAAGAAAGTTAGGCGAGGTTAATCCTTCTCTTATAAAAAAAGTTGTCTTAAGAATTAATGAGTATATAAACTAACTTCTTTTTAATTGTACTATAATGCAATCTCATATGAAACTAGTTGCATACAATGTCTTATAAACCCAATTTATATTATTTTTAGAGGTTTTCTTGCAAAGAAAATCTATAATTAAATTAAGCAAATTGTAAAATTGCGGAGAGCATAATGGAAAAACAGAACAAGAGTTCATTAAGTGATATAAGTTACGAAAAGTGGGACAAAGAATTTGTAGCCCAGATAGTGATAGTTGCTATACTTGCTTTGCTTCTGGCGTACAACTTCGGCAGATCCGGTACGGGAACTTCCGGAACTTACAGTTCAGGCAGCTCTGCTAATATACTTCCAAGCGTTTCTGCAGCAGAGATAGTTCCATCAGGAACTCCTGCTATTTATGGAGATGAGCTTGGTGTAAAATATGATGATATAAATCCGAGCAACCAGAGGCTCGCAGATGCTACCATTGAAAAGCTTTCATCTTATGAAGGCGAAGTTTTAAGTGAAGAATTCATGGAGCGTTACATTATCATCGGAAGCTCAATATCGTGCGAATACTGCTGCGGTGCTGAAGCTCTGATTTTCAGCAACGGCGAGAGGGCTTGCGGATGCGCGCACAGCTATTCCATGAGAGGATTGGCTAAGTATCTCCTTATGAACCATGGAGATGAGATGACAGATTTACAGATTTTAGAAGAACTTGGAAAGTGGAAAGTGCTTTTCTTCCCGGGAATTCACATGAAGAAAGCCGCAGTCCTGAAAGCAAACAACATTGACCACACCGACTACGTTAATCTGGCAAGCAACAAGTACAGAGGAATTGAGGAGCAGGCTTTGACTAGCTCTGGAAGCAGCGGCGGAATGGTCGGAGGCTGTTAGGAGGATAGCTAAAAGATAGGTTAAGAGCAAAATGGAAAACAAGACTATAATGTGGATAGTGATTGCAGTGCTCTTCCTTGCAGTGCTCTTCCTGACCTTTAAGGTATCTCAGCTGACTGGAAGTGCTGTTACGGGGAGCGTCAGCAGCGTGCAAACAAGCGGACAGATTGACACTTCAGGATGGACAGAGAATGAGATAATGAATTATGAGATGCACGGGACAATTCCGGCAAGAGTTCAAGAGAGTTCGTCAGGCGCCGGTGCAGATTCGTCAGGATATGGCGGAATGGTCGGAGGATGCTGACCATTAACAGATAGAATGGATTGCTGCTCAAGCCACGGAAGTCACGGAGAAAACCACACAAAACACGAAGGTCATGAGAAGCATAGCAAAATAGAAACCAACGAAAGCAATAATTTGAAAGGAGGACTTGTAAGCAAAAGCAAAATGGACAAAAAAGTTGTTTTATGGATTGTAATAGGCGTAATGCTTGTGCTCCTGCTATACCTCACTTTCTTTAAGGGAGGAGCTTCTGCAAGCCAGGTAGGAACAGTAGCTTCTTCAGTTGAAAGTGTAGGAAGCGCAGCAAGCAGTGCAGGATATGGCGGAATGGTAGGCGGCTGTTAAGCTAAATTTATTTTTGTTTTTTTTATTTTTTCAATATGTCGGAAAAATAAACTGCTCCATTTATGGGGCAGACATTGCAAAGCAATGTCTTTTTTCGAGCATGCCAAGAGGTTTACCTCTTGGACACAGTCAAGAATTAACATTCTTGATGTGCTCAAAGACCAAAACACGCCATCCGCTTTAGTGGATGGTCAACAACAAGGTTTTTGACATAGTTGATAAGCCAGTAAGCATAGAATGATAAAAATGAAATTAAAAATACAGATATTGGGGGCAGCAGTGATATCCGCAGTTATCATAGCTGTTGTAATTATAATAGCTGCATCCTCTAATCCTTCTGCTGAAGTTAGGTTGCTGAAGCCATCAGAGTTTGAAGAGATTATGAAGAACGAAAATGCCTTTGTTATTAACACTCATGCTCCTTACATGGGAGAGATTGAAGGAACTGATTTGGTAATTGAAGACTGGGAAAATGTAGCTTCTCATGCATCCAGGCTTCCCCAGGACAGAGAGAAGCCAATACTTGTTTATTGCAGGAGTGGAAGGATGTCTGCTTCGGCAGTACAGCAGCTTAAAGAATTAGGGTACAAAAAAGTCTATGACCTGGAAGGAGGCATGAATGCCTGGATGGAGAGCGGGAGAAAATTAGTAAATAAAACAGATAGTATCTCATAAAATGGCAAGGGCAAGAAAAAAATCAGTTAACCTGAAGCCAGCAGACTGCTCTAATGGTTATAAAGTTAAGTTATTCATTGTATTATTTGCGGGATTACTTCTGCTGTTCATTCCTTCAGCCATGGCTCACTGTCCTCTATGCACGGGCATTACTATCGCTGGAGTCGGAGCTACGAGAGCATTAGGATTGGATGACAGCTTAGTAGGAGTATTTGCGGGAGGTATGGTATTCTCTTCAGCGCTTTGGGTTAATAATATTCTTGAGAAGAGGGGCTTCAGGAAGAGCAGGCTTAGAGCTTTGAGTTTGATTATAGCGATATTCATAGCTACCTTAATTACCTATTACACTGCAGGGCTTGCTGGGCCGGGAAACAACTTTAGAATTTTTGGAGTTGAGAGGCTCACTTTTGGAACTCTTTCAGGAACTATTTTTAGCTTCGCTGCCTTTGCTCTCAGCACTAAATTAAAAGAAAGAAACGAAGGAAGAACTTTATTCAGCTATCAGACAATATTACTGAGCATAGCTGCCCTGATACTGAATGCTTTCCTGTTCTGGGCGGTTTTTTAGTATAATCTTAAAATGAAACTTAACACAATAAACGCAGAAAACTTTGTAAAGAAAGTGAATGAATTAAAGTCAAAAGATAGTCTGGACATTTCTGCATGGGAAGACTTAAGCGTTGGCTTGATGAATTTAGTGAGCTTAGAGGAGCACTCTTTCTTCAGCTACATCAAGACGCACGATGAAAAATTCCTGGGCGTTCTTAATGCAGCAAGAGAGTTAAGAAAAAAGCTTCTTAAACTAATTGTCAAAAGTGATGGCTCTGACGACTCTGAAAGATGGTGCATGTCAAAGCATCTTCTCGCTTCTTCAATGAGGCTTTTTGAAGTCGGAAACAGGCTTCTTGGGGAGGGAAAGGAAGAAGACGCAAAGAAAATGTATGAAGATGCCGCAGAGCTTTACGGAATGTTCTGGAAATTAAATACAACAGGCAGAGATGAAAGCAGTGATGTTAAGAATAAAGGCATCACTATTAGCAGTAAAGAAAAGAGCGGCATTTTTGACTCAATTAAAAAATTCCTTGAATGCTGTAAGGAGTAAAATAATAAAATGGAAAAAGAAAGCAATAATCTAAAGAGAATTTTAGAAGAATATAGAAAAAAGAAAACATGGATATTATCTGGAATAGTTATTTTGCTAATTGTGACAGGAATCTTTTATTTGAGCAATCAATATTCTGTTTTCTCTTTGCAAAAACAATATGATAATATCCCCACCATGGCAGGAAAAGCAATTTTTTTGAAACAAAGCTCTCAGCTTACAAAATCCGTTGACCCAGAACTTTTGGACTTGGATAGTCAGATAATTACATGTCAACCGGATGTTGATAGTCTTTTATCCTCAAATCCGAGTTTCGGAGGCAGTTGTGTTGCTGGCGGAGCACAACTACAAAGTATAGATGGATTATATCTTAGCGGTCAATGCTGCGGAGCATTAATGGATACAAAAGAAAGGCATGAAAGTTTGGAAAAACTGCAAGCATACAAAGATATTCCTGACGTTCCCTTAGATCCCTTCCATACCCCGATAGAAATTGCAAAAAAGTGGATAGATTATGACAAAAACACAATACTAAATTCTGAAGAGCAAAGAATTTACGATGAGGCAATGAAGATGTCTAAGGAGGGTGGACCATGCTGCTGTAAGTGCTGGCACTGGTATGTAAATGAAGGAATTGCCAAAAAGATGATTAAAGATTATAATTATAGTGCGCAACAGATAGCTAATTACTGGGATGTTTCAGACATTTGTGGATAAAAGATAGCAGAGGTCTTGGACTTGTCTGAGGCATATGACTGAGCAGGGCACGAGCACGGAGGCAATTTAGGAGGATATTAAATGGACAAGAAAATAGATTTTAAAAGAAGCCTGAAGAACAGCAATTTAGTATGGATAGTGCTTATCGTCCTTTCACTACTCATAGCTTTCATGGTTATTAAATCATCATACAATAATCCTTTAAATCTTCCGGAATACGCCTTAAAGAAGGACATTGTAAGGGAGGGATATGAGTATGCTCTTCTTCATCCTCAAAACCTTGAAGGACTGCCGTGCAATTGCGGGTGTATGGATCCTGCAGGAGTAAGCGCGCATGGCGGACGCCTTCACTCCCGCGGACTGCTGGACTGCTTTATGGAAGGAGACCCAGGAGGAGAGTTTGGCAAGGATTGGAAATGGGATTCCCACGCCTCTGACTGCGGATTGTGTATTGAAGATGCTATCCTTGTCAAGCAAAAATACGAAGAAGGAAAGTCCAAAGAAGAAATAAGGCAGATACTTGAAGAAAAATATTCAAGACAGACTTACAGCAACGACACAGCATATGACGAGCATCAGGATTGAATGTTGTATTAAATGATAATTGAGAAATAAGGCAGTATGTGTTGCAATCATCAGAATATAAATAATTAATGATAAAATGAATAAGATGTTGATTATAGACATTATTTATGGTAGATTTACTAAATAGGGGTTGGTAATAGCAAGATGATAAAAAATATGGAACTTAATAAGGCTAACAAGGATAATAAAGAATCTGGCATTAAAAGCAATAAAGAGAGCAACGCATTTCTTTATGGAATCCTTGCGGGGCTGGCACTGCTTTTATTTTATCTTGGTGTTCTTAGCTTGTTCCAGAGTTTTCAGTTTGCCCTTTCAAATTTAAGAAGCTTATGGTACTTCATTCTTCCTCTTGCCGTCGGCTTTGGAACTCAAATCGGGCTCTACTTTTCAATAAGGCACAGCGCCACCGTCAATGCTACTGCAGTAGGAACTGGAGGAGTTTCTGCCGGCTCCATGATTGCATGCTGCAGCCACTTCCTTCTTAACTTAATTCCAATCACAGGGCTTTCCGGCATTTCCATGTTTTTAATGGCGTATCAGAAGCAGTTCCTGACTATAGGAATTGTAGCCAACGTCATTGGCATTTACCTAATGTTCAACCACAGAAGAAAAATGAAAGGAGACGCCCATTGAACTAATTGGTAAGCAAACGCGCACATAAAAAATGAACAAGAACACAAAGATAATACTGTATGTAATAACTACCATGATAGTGATAGCTCTGCTTATATCTACTTTTTTTCCCGGAATGGTCTATGCTGTGCGCGATGCAGGTGCTGGAAGCAGCGGTTCTAACGGAGATATATGCAAGCCGCGGCCCGGATACACTGAAGCGGAATGGCGCGATCACATGAGCCATCACCCAAGTATTTATGGGGAGTGCTTGTAGTGGATTGTGAGTTTATACTATAAGTATTATTATAAAACACTAAGGGATATATAAATTAACATTAGATTATATATTTGTAGTGTTGGTTGCGATTGCTCACCAGCCACAAACATTATAAAATCATTCTATTATTCATGATGATATGAAGTTCAATAAACTTGTTCGTGACAAAATACCGGAAATCATAAAGAATAAAGGAGAAGTTCCGATTACACACCTTGCTTCTGATGATGAATATTGGCAAAAACTAAAAGAAAAACTTCAAGAAGAAGTTGACGAATTTGTGAAAGGCGACAATGAAGAAGAACTGGCTGATATTCTTGAAGTTGTTTACGCAATATGTGATCATATAAAGATTGATAAAGAAGAATTAGAACTTCTTAGAAAAAAGAAAGCAGATGAAAGAGGTGGATTTAAAGATAAAATAATTCTTGATGAGACAAAATAGTGGCAGTCTTCTGACAGCTCCCAAATCAACAATCTATATAAACTATTAATCTTAATTTAATCTATATAAAAATGGTCCGCTGGGTGATAAAGGCTTCGGGTGAAAGAGCAGAATACAACCGCAATAAGATTATCCGCACTCTGCTTCGCGCGGGAGCGGACAGGCAGAAGGCTAAGGAAGTAGTGTATGGAATAGAAAGGGAGCTCTATGACGGAGTATCAACAAAAGAGATTTTGAAGCTGGCTTTGAAGGCTCTGAAAGACATGCCTTCCGTGGCCATGCGCTATAATCTTAAAAATGCAATTATGTCGCTCGGCCCTTCGGGATTCCCGTTTGAAAAATTCTTTGCTGAAGTGCTGAAAGCATGTAGTTACAGCACGGAGATCGGAAGAGTTTATCAGGGGCATAGAATAAGCCAGGAGGTGGACATAACTGCAAAGAACCTGAAGACGGGCAGGTTTTTCATGGTGGAATGTAAGTATCATAATCAGGCAGGAATATACACTGATGCCAAGGTGGCCATGTATACTTATGCAAGGTTCCTTGACTTAGGGAAGTTTTTTGATTTTCCATGGCTTGTCTCAAACACTAAGTTTTCAGGAGATGCAATAAAGTATGCTCAGGGAGTGGGAATGAGCATGACATCATGGAATTATCCGTTAAGAGGCAGCCTCAAAGAGCTTATAGAATCTAAGGGGCTGTATCCTGTAACAATACTTAGCTCAGTAAAAGGGTTTGTCAAAGATAGGCTTGCAGAAGCCGGCATAGTAACAACAAAGAACCTGATAGAAAAGGGCTTTGAGGATATAATAAAGGTTACCAAGCTTCCTGAGAATCTTGTAGGAAGAATCATCTCTGAAGCACGGCATCTTCACAGCGAGGACATTGTAGGCGAAGATGTCGCACGCATGAACTCCGCGCGCCGTATGTAAGAGCGCAAAAGTATCTCCGATGGATAATTATTATAGCAGCATAAAAACAATATAACTATTGTAAATTCTGATGATTATTTATAGCTAGTTTAATTGATGATAATTGCTAATAAATGCTAACAAATGCTAACCAAAGCTTAGTCATGCATATCTATACTTATTAAGAGGACTTACATTATTGGCTGATTTTTTAAATCTTCCTGCTAAATTGGGACTGGAGCGGAGATACCACGCAAACCGAAAGGCTTAAATACTATATATGAGTAAATCATTCATATGATGAATAAAAACATATTAAAGCATGTTCATAAAAAAGGATTTAATGAAGAGGAAATTCAGGGCGCTTACAGGATTTTCTTTGGAACTCTTGTATCAGAGTCGCGCCTTAAGATAATAAATATTATCAGGAATGGAAAGAAGAACGTTTCTGAAATTACAGGAAGGCTGAAAATGAGCCAGACAGCTGTCTCCCATGATCTTGCGCGCTTGAGAAGATGCGGATTCGTCAAGTCATTTGTAGAGGGAAAGTACAGATATTACGAGCTCAACAGAGAAACAATAAGGCCGTTAATGGTTCTTATTGACAGGCATATGTCTAAGTATTGCATTCACATATTAAATGGTGCTGAAGGCCCAAGGCAGAAATGAGAGCAGACATGCACAGTATTTAACATGGCAAAAAACATGCGTGATAGTTCAAATAACTCAGGTAATGGCTCCAGCGAGCTGGTTATAGTAGTAGTTGCGATTCTGCTCGCCGTGCTTGGCCTTAGCTCTATAGGATTTGGAATGATGGGCTTCAGAGGATTTTGGGGGGTGTTTGGAATGTCAGGAGTCGGAGTATCAGGCATAATGTCTGGCATAGCAGGCATGTCAAATAACTATCCTCTCTATTGGCTCTATTACCTCCTTTCATTAATAGTCCAAGTTTTGTTCATAATAGGATTAGCCATATTGATAATGTGGCTTATCAAAAAACTGCAAGGAGGTGAAAACAATGGCAGATAGGATAAATGCCAGCAGGTTTGGCCTGTCCTTCGGCATTGCAGGAGGAATAATTTCTCTTATTTGCGGCATACTCCTTGCTATTGCTCCGTCATTTACCATAAGCTTGTTTGGGGCAATATTCCACGGGATTGACTTAAGCCAGATAGCGAGCAAGTCAGTCGGCATTGGCGGGATAATACTTGGCATAATTGAAGTATTCATAATTGGATACATCTTTGGATGGCTTGTTGGAGTATTTTATAACAAGTTTAACTAAGAGTCTATCTATAAAGTCTATCCCTAAATTTTTATTATTTTTTTGTATAAGTAGTCTAAACACAACATAATAAAATAGGAGCAGAGAAAATAGGAGGAAACAAAAAATGAAAAAGGCAATGATGGTTATACATGGAATGCACTGCGCTTCATGCGCTTCAAACATAGAAAGAAGCCTCAAGAAAATTCCGGGAGTCAGGAGCGCTTCAGTCAGCCTTATAATGAAAAAAGGAAGCGTTGAGTTTGACGAGAGCAATAGCGCTGGTGTTACTGAAGATGAAATCAGAAACGCAGTAAAACGCGCGGGATACGAAGCAAAGAGCATAACATTCAGCTGAAATTTGGTAAATAACATCAATCAATATTCCTCTTGAAAAATGGAAATGAAGAATAATAAGGATATGCATGAGCACAGCAACAGCAGTGATATGATGCATGAAAACCACAGTAAGCGCGCCGAACACAACAAGCATGAACACGACGAGCACGCAGAACATGACCATTCTTCTCCTGTAGAAGACGAAGAAATATCTATGTGGAAGAAGAAGCTTTTTTGGGCGTGGCTCTTTGGAGTTCCTGTTCTTATTTTAATGTTCATAGCAAGGGTCTTTGGAATTGAAGTTGTTTCTGATACATTCGTGATTATTTTATTTCTTATTCTTGGATTTCCGGTAGTGTTTGTTTTTGGATGGAGTACTATTAAGGGCGGCTTTAGAGGGCTATTCACTTTTTATTTCAATATGGATTCCCTGATTGCCTTGGGAACTACTATTGCTTATCTTACGGGAGTTGGTGCATTGCTTGGTGTAGTACAGGATTATTCAGGAGTTGCCGCTGCAATAATGGCTATTTTCGTAACAGGAAAGTACATTGAGTCTGTGGCCCGCGGCCGTGCTACACGGGAAATAATGAAGCTTCTTGAGCTCGGCGCTAAAAAGGCCAGAATTCTAAGGAATATGGGGGGAAAAAATGAAGTAGAAGTTGAGGTTGACATTTCAGAAGTCCAGATAGGTGATATTATACTTGTGAGGCCTGGAGAAAAGATACCTACTGATGGCATTGTTGTCCGCGGGGAGTCGGCAGTTGACGAGTCAATGGTTACGGGAGAGAGCATGCCAATTGACAAGAGAAAAGGCTCAAATGTTATCGGAGCTACAATAAATCAGGATGGAATTCTTTATGTTGAGGCAAATAAAATTGGGAGCGATACTTTCCTGGCTCACATAATAAAACTCGTAGAGGAAGCGCAGAGCACAAAAATCCCAATTCAAAAACTTGCAGACAAAGTTACTTCTTATTTTGTTCCGGCAGTCCTTGTGCTTTCAGTTCTTACATTCCTGGGATGGATGGTTTTTAATGGGGATTTAAGCAAGGCCCTGACATCTGCCATCGCTGTCCTTGTCATTGCATGCCCATGCGCTCTCGGACTGGCAGTTCCTATTGCATTAACTGTCGGCTCGGGAATGGGAGCGAAGAAAGGAATTTTAATAAGAAAGGGAGAAGCAATACAGACCATGAAAGAGGTTAGAATTCTTGTTTTTGACAAAACGGGAACTATAACAAAAGGAAAGCCGGAAGTTGTTTCTGTTCATTCGTTGGTTAAGGAAATTTATATGCTTGAGATTGCAGCAAGCATTGAAAAACTCAGCGAGCATCCTTTGTCAAGGGCCATAGTAAACAAAGCTTCTCAAGACGGAGTTAAGAGGTTTAAGGAAGTCAAGAATTTTAAGGTTTTAAGAGGGAGGGGAGTTGAAGGCACCATAGGAAAAAATAAAGTGATTATAGGAAACACTTCTTTGATGAATGAGCGGAGAATTTCAGTTATGGAAGTTGAAAACAAGGTTGAGGAGTTTGAGAAGCTTGGATATACAACAATAGTGGTTTCAGAAAATAGCAAGGTTTTAGGAATTATTGGAATTGCAGACGCTCTTAAAGACGATTCTGTAGAAGCCATCAACCTTCTCAATAGTGGGGGATACAGGACTGTAATGATAACCGGAGATAATGAAAGAACAGCCAGAGCAATAGCTAATGCCGTCGGAATAAAAGAAGTGCTTGCAAATGTTCTTCCTGAAGAAAAGGCAAAGAAAGTTGAAGAGCTCCAAAAACTTGGAGAGGGTCTGGTGGCTTTTGTCGGAGACGGGATTAATGATGCTCCTGCTTTGAAACAGGCAAATGTGGGCATAGCAATGGGAACAGGAACCGATATTGCTATTGAAGCCGGAGACATTGTTCTTGCAAGAGGCAGTTTGCTGGGGGCTGTTCAGGCCATCAATTTGTCAAAAGCCACATTTAAAAAAATAAGGCAGAATTTGTTCTGGGCATTTGCATACAACACTCTTGCAATTCCATTAGCTGTTGCCGGCCTTCTTCATCCAATAATCGCTGAAGCTGCAATGGCTCTTTCGTCAATAAGTGTTATAACAAATGCTAATCTGCTGAGAAGAAAGAGGATATAGACTGTAAAACCGGGTAGAAAATATAAAATTATAAAAATGTGGTAGTTAACAGAAATCTGTTCTAATTTTAAGCAGATGATTAAAGCTGACATGATAACATTTAAATGATGGAAA